>Ga0070748_1000267_pt1 | contig 26415 bp, 21 predicted proteins | sample VirMetDEL_Nov_12_FD_77015 | JGI IMG/M metagenome (GOLD analysis project Ga0070748, IMG submission 77015) | Aqueous microbial communities from the Delaware River and Bay under freshwater to marine salinity gradient to study organic matter... | ecosystem: Environmental > Aquatic > Marine > Coastal... | reverse complement strand
TCTGCTATCGCCTCTGAATTTTCTCTATCGATATACATTAGCTATCTTCTCCTTAACTGGTTTCTCTACCAACTCAACTTTACCTTCAACTGCATTCCATCTCATCTTCACATCGTACATATGCTCATTAGCACGTTCGATAACACACTCAATACAGATCATATCAAGCGTATCCGAATACACGAGGTACTCAGATAGACAGTCGCAATAATCACAACGACCTTCGTGCCAATTTACACTCGTTACATTAGTCATTCAGCACCTCGCTTTCTATCCATGAGATGATCTCGTCTTTATGAGTGTTAGAGAAGTACCATGTGCTATCGAAGTACACGTTCTCTATCCACTCTTGTTCGGTCTGCACGACAGGAAGAATAGTCCCATCTCTATCGACCGATGGTTTAGCCCCCAAACGTACTGCTGCCTGGATATCCTTCAGCTCACAGTCGTGGTAGTGAATCTCTTTATGTATTACCATTTGTTTGTCTCCGTTTATTGTGTGACACCATTGCCACTTAACTTCTAATAAGATACCACGATACATAGATAGATACAAAGAACCAAATACACCAAAAACAAATAGAGAGTTTCAACTTCTACCCAATCCCGGAGCCGACCTCTATGCGCCCGCACACGAGCAGAGATCATGCCATTCAGAAAATGCAACCCTAATTTTGACAAACATTTATGCACAATTCGCTTGCAACCAGGCTCGGAATAGTGTCCACAAACCCTTACTGAATCCTGGAGTTTCACCGCTGCACAAGGCGTACACACAATAAGGGTATTGCCAGTCAAAATACTTACAGGGCAGGGGGTATTTAGGGGGGTGCCATCGGCTTTTGGATTTTGCGAATAAAATTAGCTTTAGACCCATCAAAAGATTTGTAAAATTTGGTTGACATATATCAGATTAACATTTATGTAAGAAATTATGCATTTACCTAAGATTAATGATCTTTCATATGTAGAGTGTTACAACTGTAAAAATTACTTTTACGTATACGAGTTACCTGGGGGTATTAATGACCCTAACTATTGTGCCTATTGTGGCGTAGAATTCAATGAAACCATGGATATAACTGATGAACGAGAAGACCTGTGAGCGATGCTGTTGCGTTGACTCAGAAGAGAACCCAATCATAGAAATCATAGATGAGCATAACTGCGTAGAGGAATATATTTGTATGATGTGCTACGTAGAATGCTTGGAGGAAGAAGATGGCTAACCTACCAGATAGATATTCACAGAAGGCCCAAGATGAGCGTGACTGGCGTAAGAGTAAGACCAGAGATGGCCAGAACTATAACTTCGCTAAGTACGACAAAGAGGCCTACCAGAGCAACTACGATGAGATTGACTGGAGTGCCAAGGGTAAGAAGTGACAGCACAAGAGATATTTGAAGACCTAAAGGGTGCGGATAATAAAAAATTATGGGCTTACGCCCAACAGTTATTCGAGTTCGATAGGAAGGCGAAAAAGAAAGCGGACGCTCTAGATTTGAGTGAGGTTGACTTTGAGGATACTGCCAGTATGCGCCAGATTGTATTTCAGCACCTACTAGCTGAGAGCGGCAGGGGTAATGCCCAGGCCTCAGACAAGTTAGGCAAGTATTTAGGATTAGAGCAGAAGGCACAGGATATAATAATACAGGTTGTAGATTTTGCAGACGCATACACAGAAGACGATACTGTTACCACAGCTGAAGCCTAGATACTATCAGACTAGTTGTTGGAAAGCCCTAGACCAGGGGGCTAAGAACCTACTGATTAGTTGGCCTCGACGACACGGTAAAGATGTAACCACCGCTAGTATACTTTCTAAGCGGGCTATGCAGCGTGTTGGCTCGTACTATTACCTGTTTCCTACACGGAAGTGGGCAGAGCGTGCTATCTGGAACAACATAGTCACTATTGGTGCCAGGAGTGGGCATCTATTAGACCTTATTTTCCCTCCAGAGATCGTTTCTTACAAAAACAATACCGACATGAAGGTCGGCCTAATCAATGGCTCTGTGGTCAATTTTAGCGGTACAGATAACCTGGACTTCGTAGGGCAGGGTGGTTACGGATACGCTCTATCTGAGTTCTCGTTGCACAAAGAAGAGGTAACTGGCTTCCTAGCTCCTATCTTAGACGAAGGTGACTCGTGGATTATTATGAACGGCACGATGCGTGGTAAGAATAATCAGCTGTATCGTATGTATGAGGCCAATAAGTCCAGTAACGACTGGTTCTGTGAGTGGCTCACACCAGAACAAACCAAACGATATTGTTGGGTTGGTGAGGATATGAACCTCAATCCAGAACTGATTGATAAAATCGATCCCCTAACGGGGATGACATATCTCAACGTGCAAGACAGAGTTGACTCAAAGATGATCTCTTATTCACTAGCAAGACAGGAGTATCTGAACGAGGCCGTGGCTGACGTTGCCAACTCCGTGTTCGGTTATGAGATGGTCAAGCTAGAGAACATGGGCAGCATAGGGGACTTTGACCCACCTAACGAGCCTGTGTACACATTCTGGGACTTGGGTATGGATGACCCTACGGCTATTGTGTTCGCTAAAGTGGTGAACGGCCAGGCCACCATTGTTGACTACTATGAGAACACAGGACACGACATCAAACATTACATCGATGTAATAAATGAGAAAGGATATAACTATGCAGGACACTATATGCCCCACGACTCGAAGAAAAGAAACAACACTACCGGGCATAACATTATTGATTTTTGTCGTACTGAGTTTGGCTTTGAGGTACGGCCGATTCCCAAAACGAATTCAGTTAGGGATGACATTGAAATTGTTAGACGTAACCTACCAGATATACGAATCAATGAACGAGCTAATGGATTGGTTGAACACCTCACGAACTACCAATGGAACCCCAATACTGGAAAAATCCTGCACAACGAACACTCCCACGGAGCAGACGCAGCCCGAATGATGTTCATGGCTATGCACCACGGCATGGTCAGAGACTATATGACAAACAAGAAGAAGGAGGTAAGACGGGATTACTACGATGATCTTGACTTCATAGCATGACACACTACGAAACAGCTAAGAGCCTGTACAAATACGAGAGCGACTTCTTTGAGGTTCTTGAGTATTGCGGAAAGCACGGTGTAATTATAAGCAACCATGACGTGTTTGTCTGTGGTTATAAAACATATTCCGATTATATACTTAAAAAGTGTTACAATAAACTTGACAAACCAAATACATGGTTCGTATATTTGCTCGCAGGTGATCCTAGATCAGCGTTTGATCTGGTTGAACCGCTAGAATTTATTTGTTTTGAACGATTTGATAAGAAATTTAGGTTAATAGAGTTCGATAGGATAAGAACACGTTATAGGAGATAAGATGGGATCACCACCAAAACCACCACCGCCACCACCACCGCCGCCACCGCCTGCACCACCTGTACAGCGTAAAGATGTTTCTGGCCAAGTAGATTTAGCTAAGTCACAGGCTAAACAGCGTAGGGGCTATCAATCCACAATACTTACATCACGACTTGGTGGTACAGGAAAAGATACTTTAGGCTAATGGACGCTAAATCAATTATTAAAAAATACGATTCTATGAACGCTCATGTTCATGGGAATTGGATGAACCTGTGGCAGGAGTGTGCCGACTGGTGCTATCAGACTAATGACAACATCAATCGCATTCGTATTGGCGGTCAAGAGAAACCACCACAACGTCTGATTGATACGTGCATCGAGGCTAACTACAACTTTGCCTCTGGTTTCTTTTCTCATATGTTCCCACCGAATACTGTGTGGGCTAAGTATCGTCACCCATCTCCCATGATGATGGCTAATGAGAATGTAGCTAACTACTTTGAAGAAGTGAGCCGTATCATCCATCAGGTATTGATTGGTTCTAACTTTTCTCAAGAAGCGTTCCAGGCGTTGTTGTCTCTAGGTTGCTTTGGCACTAACTGCCTATCACTAGAAGAAGATGACAGAAATGTTATACGATTTAAAAATGTTATCGTGTCTAACATCCGCATTGATGAGAACCATTTAGGTGAAGTAGATACTGTAGCTCGTGAATACAAGCTGACATTACGCCAGGCCATACAGAAGTTTGGCATTGAAGCGTTACAAGCTGCTGAGTTCCAAAACATCGAAAACCAAATGCAGAACAATCCAGACAAGAAGTTCACATTCATTCAATGTGTGCAACCTCGTATGGACTACAACCCCAAAGGCAAGAAGTCTACTGAGAAGCCATTCGCATCTTACCACGTATGCCGTGATACAGGCACTATGGTCAAAGAGAGTGGATTCGACTTCAACCCATACAAAGTTTCTAGATTCATGGTGGGCAACGAAGAGATATATGGTCGTTCACCCATGAGTATGGTTCTCGGCACAGCTAGGCGTACCAACGTTATCTATCGCTCTATGGTCGCATCGGCTGAACAACACGCTAATCCTCAATGGTTGATCCCTGACGATGATAGCGTTTCTGGTATGTCTAGTCGTGCAGGGTCTTTCATTCGTTGGCGGGCTACTAACCCTAATGGCAAGCCAGAACGTCTAGCACCAAACGGTGACCCAGGCATTGCGTTGGAGATGTATAAGCTACACGATGATTCTATCAAGCGTATGTTCTTCAACCAGTTGTTCCGTCCATTAGATGCTTACCGCAACATGACGGCTACTGAAGTTCAGGAGCGTATGACAACCGATTTAATGCAGCTTGCACCTTTCGTGGCTCGCTATGTAGAAGAACACGTTACTCCTGTTATGAACCACGTGTACTACATACTTGCTAAGAAGAAACTCTTGCCCCCAATTCCGCAGGAGCTTATTGATAGCCCGGAATACGAGGTCGATTATGTAGGCCGACTCTCAATGGCAACGAAGTCGTTCGAGACTATGGGGGCAGTTACTACTCTTCGTATGTTTGGTGAGTTAGCACAGCTTGATCCCAATATGTTACAATCACTAGACAATGTTGACCCAGATAAACTATTCCGTGAAATCTGGTACGCCAATAGCTCAAGCATGAATGTTCTTAATGATCCTACGGTAGTAGCAGAAGAACGTGAAGCTAAAGCGGCAGCTATGGCAGAACAACAACAGATGCAACAGATGCCTGCTCTGGCAGATGCGGCTCAGAAACTTAGTGGCTCAGTAGCACCAGATAGCTTACTGGCCGAAGGCTTAGACCTGGGAGAGTAATGTCACACGAACTAGCTAACTTAATATCAGCGTACAAACGTGTCTTTAAAACTCCAGAGGGTTCAGAGGTATTAGATGATCTTAGAGACTTTTGCAATATTGATGTGCAGGCAGGCTCTGAGCTTAGTCATGCTGACTGCGCCTATCGCAATGGAACACAAGATATGTACAGATACATCGAGGCAATCATATCAGAAGATGAATGAAGAAGAGTTCAAAAGAAAACTAAAGCTAATGGTTAGAAGCAATGAAGGCTTTAGAAACTATGTATATGAAGACAAGCGTGGTTATTTAACCATGGGTACTGGTCACAGGCTGACCAAAGATGAACTGAAGAAATATAAAGAAGGAGATATCGTAAATGAAGCATACCTTGAAAGATTATTTCAGAAAGATTTTGAAAGCCATTACAAAGCAGCTAAAGGCATTGTGGGATTTGATTCGCTAAGTGTTAGCCAGAAAGCAGCTCTTATTGATCTTACATTTAACATGGGGCCATACTGGATGAAGAAGTTCCCCAACATGATGAAAGAGATAAAAGAATTTAGTGAGGCTGAAACAGAAGTACTTAAGCTGATTCATACTCGGAAAATAGGTTCTGAGTTGAAGTATAAAAATTTTGCAAAGGGTGATTTTAGTTCTAGTAAATATTTCACACAAGTCCCCAATAGAGCATACAAGAACTTTAAGCGTCTGTTGAATCAAGACCCAGAGTGGGATTTAGAAGAAGTAAGTTTTCAACAAGAGTTAGGAGAAGAGAATGCCCAAACGAACCTTGCTTTCTAGAAAGAAAGAAAAAGCAATACCAAAAACAACTAAAGGTAAAGGTCGCAACTATCGTTCTGCTAAAGAGGGTGCAGGTATGACCGCTAAAGGTGTTGCCGCTCACCGCAGAGCAAATCCGGGTAGCAAACTTAAAACTGCTGTTACTGGTAAAGTAAAGCCTGGAAGTAAAGCTGCTAAAAGACGTAAATCATTTTGTGCTAGGTCTAGAGGTTGGACTGGCGAAAGAGGAAAGGCCGCAAGGCGTAGATGGAGGTGCTAAATGCCGTATTCAAAATATTCGAGCAAGCAGAAGAAAATGGCTGCTGTAGCTGAACCACGTAATAAATTACTGGAGCAGATTTAAAGGCTCTTAAAAAGGGTAAGAAGAAAAAGAAGACCCTTATGACAAAATACTAACCAAAGAGGTAATACATGGAAGAACAGACACCTGTCGAAGCACCCTCAGTTGAGGAAACTGCAACACAGCCTGTTGATATTCTCACGGATGATGGGAAGTTTAATCAATCATGGCGTGAGTCACTACCAGACGAGTTGGGTAACCACTCAATCTGGTCTAAATACGATAATCCTGTCGACTTAGTCAAAGGTGCTATCAACGCACAAAGTATGGCGGGACGCAAAGCTGAAGAGTTCTGGGCATCAGAAAGCGAAGCTGACATTGCAAAGCGCAACGAACTAATGGGCATCGGTTCATCACCAGATGAATACGATATCAACTACAACGCACCCGAAGGGGTTGATGTTGACGAAGAGCGAATCAATGAGTTTAAGCAGTTTGCTTACGAGAATGGTTTGTCTAAGGAAGCAGCACAAGCTCTGGTTGATTGGGAGCTAGAAAAGGTTGGCCAGTCATTAGGTGACTCCGATAGACAGTACGAAGCGCAACTACACGAAGCTGAGACTTCACTACGCAATGAGTGGAAAGGTGATCAGTACGATTACAACTTAGCCAAGGTAGCAAACTCATTAGACTTTCTAGGTCTAGGCGAGTTCAAAGATGACCCTACTATTGCCAACAACCCAGAGTTCGTAAAGGCCTGGTTTGAGAATGTAGTACCGTTGCTTGATAACGATGAAGTTATTGAAGCTCGAACTATGGATAATATTCATACTATTAGCGATCAACTTGCTGAACTTGATAGCAAACTATACGCACACCCAAACACTTCTGATGCAACTTATCAGAGTCTTCTACGTGAGCGAGCGCAGTTGCTAGAAAAACAAGCAGAGATTCAGTTTAATAATTATTAATATTATCTTGACAAGATTGTAATAGTTTTATATAAGGCTGTCAGATTTGAAACGGATACCTCGCAAGAGCCTGTACGATGATCTAAGGTGAGAACCTAATATTAGGCTAGACCCACATGGTGTGGACACTCAGAGCCGACTAAAACTGATTATTAATTACTTAACGGAGAATTATTATGGGAGCAGGAAATTTGCTCAATACATACGTGATTGGTTTTGACCGTGCTATTCGTGAGACGGTTGAAGTCAAAGGCGGTAAACTTCGTCCTTACGTACAGCTTGCTACTGGCGATCTGTTCCGTAAAGAAGGTGTTTACCAACGCACAGCAGGTGGCGGCCTACCTTCAAAGGTTGTCAATCGTTTCGGGGACTCACCCGTATCAGACATCGACTACAGCCGTAGACGGACATCTCGTGTATCTTACCAAGACGGCCAGTTCATGGATTGGGCTGACGTAAGTAAGATGGGAGTTGATCCTCGTGCTGCTAAGTTAGCTATCATGAAGAATAAGTTCCTTCGCCAGGAAGACATCATCCTTGACCAAGCTCTTTTGGGTACGGCTAAAGGTGGCGTTGAAGGTGAAACAGATACTGAACTTGGTACATCTAACTTCATCGAAGTTGACGTAACTACTTCAGGAACTGCGGAAGGCTTCACTTATAAGAAGTTCTTAGCTGCTCTAGAAGCATTCGGTAGCAACAACGTAGACATCGACACACAAGCTCCTATTTTCAAGATTTCTTGGAAACAATGGAAAGACATGATGGATGATGATAACTTCATTAACTTTGACTACACCTCTCAACGTCCTGTTGATCAGTCTGTAGGAACTGTTTATGACTACATGGGTGCGAAGTTCTGCATTAGCAATATCCTTCCTTATATGGATGCGGATAAAACTACTGCTTACGACTCAACAGACATCAATGCAGATGACGGTGACATCAATACAACAACTGGCACATGGAGCAACACGGATAGTTCTAACACTCGTGCGGCTTATGCATTCATGCCAGATGCTGCGTTGTTGGAAATCAACCCCGACATGACTACTAAGATTAGTGAACGGGCTGATAAATCATTCAACTACTACGCTTACATGAAGGCAGAGTTCGGTGCTGTCCGCATGGAAGAAGAAAAAGTTGTCGTTGTTCCTTGTTTAGAATCTTAAGAAGAGGAGATATATAATGGCTAACTTCAATTCAGATATCGTTACAGCAATCAATACCGCTAACAACTTACAGGATGCTTCTGATTACCTCGGTAACATCAAGTACATCCCTGTAAAATTCACTACAGATCATGCTGACATGACTGGTGATACTGTTACATTGACTGGTACTTTACCAGACAACGCAAAGGTACTTGCTGTATCATTGTTACACACAGCTATCGCTTCTGCTAACCAGGTTGACCTTGGTACAGTAGCGGAGCCAGACGCTCTCCTCGCTAACGAGGACTTAACTTCTGCGGGTACTATCTTGTTCCCAGAAGGAGCTACTGGTGATAAGACTGACGGTGTTGCCTATGCTGTCGGTGGGGAGAAACTTATCCTTACCTTCAATGCAGGTGCGATGAGTTCTGACTCTATCGAAGGCTACATCTTGATCTCTACAGATCAGTAATACCATGGGGGGCTAGTCCCCCCTTACCCTTTTTTTAATTTGGAGCAACTATGCCTGATAGATTAGTGAGTTTAACAAAAGAGCAGCTGTGCAATATGGCATTAAGTAAGCTCGGCAACAACAGATCGTTTCTTACAAACTTTGACACAGACACAGGCCTAGTTGCAGACTTATGTAGATTACACTACGATTATTGCATTCAATATATATCCAGAATGCACGACTGGAGTGTAACTGTTTCACATAACAGATTACCTATTAGACAATTTTCAGTTACATTTAAAGACCCAGGTATTCCTAATTTAGATGAAAAAAGATATGACTGTAAACCATTTGTAGGCATTGCTCGTGCTGATTATGCCGTACAAGATGAAGGTTCAGATGCTGCTGATCCAGATGACAATGTTTGGTCTACAACGCAGACTATAGAATACGTTACAGATCGTTGGATTATTTATACTAAAAACTCTGGTGGTGTTAAAACTGCAATTATTGAAAACGTAACAACAGAAACTGTTCCTCCATTATCTGGTTGGACAACTGTATCTGCATATGCTTCTAGTGTAACCGAAATGGAAGTAAAAGAATTTAGGCCTCAACCAACATGGAAACATAGATTTCAAACTCCTGATAACTGCGTAAGAGTAATTTATGTTACAAATACTCAAGAAGTAAACGAGCGAGTAACACCTAATGTTTATTGGACGATGGATGAAGATGGCATTATGTGTAATGAGCCAGATATTTACATCCGTTTTAACAGATTAATTTCATTACACAAATACGATACTCTTGGTAAAAAAACAAGGGGTGAACATGACAGCCTGTTTAGAGAGGCGTTTATTACATTACTTGCGGCCAAGTTAGCCACCGGGATTAATGGTGACAGAGACTTAGAAGAAAGACTTATGGATGAGTTTCTAAATGTACATATCCCAGAGGCCAAGCGTGTTAACGGATTTGAAAAGAATCCAAGTCCAGTTCTCGATAGTGAGTGGTTGGAAGCAACTTATACATCCAACAATATGACTTCTAATTCGTCACCGCCTTTCTCACAAACTTCTTATGGTACATTTGAATAATGGCCAAGCTACCCATAAACAACTTTAATGGTGGTGAGGTTTCTCCATACCTGTATGCTCGTGAAGACGTAGACGGAATCTACAACAAGAGCTGTTTGAAGATGGAGAACTTTGTACCCCTGCCATACGGTGGTGCAACTAAACGGCCTGGCACAAAATACCTAGGTAGCTCTCATAGTGGTAAAGTTAGGCTGATACCATTTACATTTAGTGTAAGCGAAAACTACCTGCTAGAGTTTGGCAACCTGTATGTTCGGGTATGGAAGAATGACTCTCCACATCAAAGCGGTGGAGCAGACATACTTTTGACATCACCATATACTACAGCCGACCTGAATGATATACAGTTTACACAATCAGCAGACATATTGTTTCTAGCCCACAAAGATCACGAGCCACAAGAGATAAAGAGATTAAGCGACACTAGTTGGTCTATGAGTGAAGTAGAGTGGACTTTCCCACCGCTACTTAATGAGAACACAGATCAAACAATAAAAATTACTACATCATCTAAAGATGGAGAAACAGTATTAACATCATCTCAAGATTTATTTAACTCTAATATGGTTGGTGGTTACTTTTCTTTTGAAGCGGCCAGACTTAGCGGAAACATATCTTTAGAAAAAGAATTTACAGCATCTGGAATAAGCGATCCAATTAACGTGTCTAATACAAGTTGGGATTTTGAAACTGGTGGCACTTGGACTGGTAGGGTTACTATTGAAAGAAGTCTTGATGGCGGTGTTAGTTATTCTACCTACATAACGGTTTGCGATACTACGAACATTGATGCGACAAATGAAGCAAAAAACTTTGCTGTATCATCACCATCAATAGAAGGAAATAACACATTTCTTCGAGTGCAATATGAAAAAGGAACCGATAACATCGGCCATTGCCAGGTATCTTTAATTCCTACATCTACTACTGTAAACTCATTGGTTAGAATTACAAGTTACACTTCAGCTACGCAAGTGGTTGGAACCGTAATATCTGACTTTCAAGATTCTATTGGCGATTACACAACATCTTGGCAGCAGACACAGCGTTTAGTATTGGCGATAAAGTTAAGGTTCCAAGTGGTTTAGAGTTTGCATCTGTATCAAAAGACTTATCTGCTTTCTCAGGAATACTAGCTACTGTAGATACAGTTAGCGGGGCAGACTCAAGTAGAACAGCAGGCACTTATGATTTCGTAGACGGAACTACAACTGGAATAAGTAACGCAGGCTCTGGTTCTGGAGCTAGAATACGAGTAGTGGTAGCATCTGGAACTGGTGCAGCTACTGTTACAGTATTAGGTACGTCTGGTAAAAACTACGCTGTTAACGATACATTTACTATTCAAGATAGTGCATTAGGCGGTGGTGGTGCAGCCAACTTAACATTTGACGTTGCCTCGATTACTACATCTGGTGGACTAGATAATATGCGTGGTGGTGCATACGGTGATGCAAAATACTATGCTATAGATCAAAATAGACTTGTTCATGTATTTACAAAAGATAGCTCTGACAACTTTATGCCATACGACCAATGGACTGCAACCTCTGTAGACAGCAACAACAATGACGGTTTGGATTTAGCATACTACAGTAATCATATTTATGTTTTAGGTGGTTACACAGCTAGAACCATTACTGGTTTTGCTGATGGTGACCAGTCTGGTTTTAGAGGATATAGAGTGTATGAATATGATATTGATGGCACTAACGAATCGCAAGTATACCAGGTTCAAGCTGCTAACTTTATGAATCCGACCGCAGGGCAAGGCCTATATGAAAATCAACAATGTTATATACCTTATGGATTAGGAGTATTAAATGGTAAATTTTATTTATCAGCCAAGCACGTTGGATACAGACTTATTGCCAAAAAAGGCCCAGATGATGCATCCTCAACTAGAAAAATTTATATAGAAAAATTATCCTCTTCTTTTTCACAAGAATCTGTTTATTATTTTGATAATGTATCTATTGCAAAAGGTAGTATTACAGTAAATGGAGACCCTGCTGCGGGAACATCTATAGTTACAGATATTACCGGGATTAGTGATGCATCTGTTAATCAAATTTATTGTGCAGACAGAGCTAATAATAAAATATTATTTTTTAATCCAGACTTTGTTGCAGCAGGTGAATTTAGTACAGCTAGTGAATTTACATCTACTACTATTACAGCTTCTTTTTACGATGATACTACAGATGGTAGTGAGTTGTTCTGGGTAGCTGATACAACAGGTGCTAACAAAAAGTACAACTTTACTACTACATCACAATACTATCAATGCTTAATAGCTGTAAGCGCAAGTGACGGAGACAGCTTAACTCAACAGATAGCTGACGGCCATTGGTTTGAAGTTAATCCAGAAATGACAAGATGGTCTGAAGGTGCGTTTTCTAATCACAGAGGATTTCCAGATACACTTGCATTTTTTGAAAGCAGACTAGTATATGCAGGTACAGCCAACAATCCAAACACTTTATGGTTAAGTGAAACAGATAACTTTTTTAACTTTAAAACATCTACGTTAGATACCTCACCAATGAGGCTAACGATTGCGTCTGGTCAACTAGACGGCATACAATGGCTTGTACCTCACCGTCAGCTTATTATTGGAACATCAGGAAGCGAGTGGTCGTTAGGTGCAGAATCTGATAACAAACCTGTAACACCAACATCGTTTGACATTAAGCGTAAAACAACATACGGCTCTAACTCAATAGCAGGCCTATTGGTAAACTCTGCTGTGCTGTTTGTTATGAGGCAGGGCAAGAAGCTACGTGAGTGGGTATTTAACTTTGACTCACAAGACTACATAGCACCAGACCTAACGCTTGTTGCAGAACACATTGCGGGTGATAACTTCAAAGCCATTGCACTACAACAGCAACCAGATAACATAGTGTGGACTATTAACAGCGACAACCAACTAGTAGGAATGACATACGAGCGTGACCAGAAAGTAGTTGGTTGGCATCGACATAAGTGTACAGGTGCGTTTGAAAGCGTAACTGTGTTACCAACAGCTTCTGGCGCAGATGCCGTTTATGTTTCCATTAAACTAACAGTTAACAGCGCAGAGGTTCGTTACATTTGCAGACTCGATGACAGAGAGTGGGGTACAAACTATGTAACGCAGTACAACGGAATGGACTACTACAGCACAGCTACAAGCCTATCAACAGGCACTATAAGTGGTTACGACTATGCTATTGGTGAAACGTTAAAAGTTGTAGCAGATGGTACGACAACATTTACTGGTGTAGTAGATTCAGATGGTGATTTAAATATTGGTAGTTCTACCGATCTTACTATTAGTGCTGCTGAAATCGCTTCGGATAACGCTAATCACTTGAAACTTACCTTCTCTGCTGCACACGGCCTGGCTGAAGGTGATACTATCAATGTTAGTGGCCTGGGTTACAGTACAACAAACCCGAATAGTAAATATACTTTAGAGTCTGGAAGCATTACGAGTACAACCGTTATTACGACCGATCTAACTGGTGGTACTGAAACATTCTCAACATCTGGTTCTAGTAAAGCTACAGTATATAAACTAGGTGATTCTACTTACTCACGAGTGGTTATAGGTAAAGAATACACAGGCGTATTAGCACCGCTATATTTAAACCTACAAACAAGAAGCGGAACAACAAGTGGTTCTAAATTAAATGCAAGCATGGCCACATTAAGATTTAAAGATACAGTTAGCGCAAAGTGCGGACAAACAGAAGCAACAGCCGATCTAAGCCCTGTTCAATTTGAAGGTACGGGCATGGTATCTGAGACTGCAATAGTCCGTTTAGCCAACGCACCAGAATATTTACAAACTGTGTACGTTGTAGCGGATGACCCATCACCTTGCACTATTCTATCAATGATGCCACGAGTTGATACAGGAGGAGTAAGATAATGTTTGGAACATTAGTAAGCGCATTTACAGGTGTTATCGGTGCAAGTATATCGGCTAAAGCGCAACGAGCGCAAGGACAAGCTGAAGCACAAGCAGCAGAGTACAATGCTAAGTTATATGAAAACAAAGCGTTAGCGATTGAGTACGCATCAAGAGCCGAAAGCGATATAGCAAATAGACAGTTTCGCAGGCTACAGGCTACACAAAAAGCAGGGTTTGCTAAAGGCGGTGCTGTAATTACAGAAGATACACCACTAGAGGTTATGCTCGAACAGATAGAAGAGATGTCTCTAGAAGCAAACAATAACCGAAGAACAAGAATGATTGAGGCTCAACACGCAAGAGCAGGTAAAGACATGACACTATATCAAGGTCAGAATGCACTTTACTTATCTAGAGTAAAATCTAGAGCTACATTGCTAGGTGGTATACTTTCTGGAGTAGGTAAAATTGCTTCATCATTTGATGTTCCCGGAACGACAGAAACACCATTTCAGTTAGACCCTTCAATACGAGTTGACAGTTTTGTTACAAGAGCAATGCCAGAGCCAGTATTTAATTTAACGGGTAACCAGATACCTTCATATTTACGAAGACCATAGGAATTAGTTATGCCAAAGATACCATTATTTCAGCAACAATCTAGAGTTAGTGACCAAGCACCGGGTGTGCAGTATGACCCATCAGCAGAGATACAAGCACTTGGCCAGGTTGCAGATAGCATAGCAGGTGGCATAGAGAACCTGGGTAAAGGTGTACAGAAGGGCATCGAAAGATACGAACTACTAAAAGATGAGGCTGCTGAATCAGAAGCTAATCAACTGATGCTTGATTTCCAGAATCAAATGCTACTTGAAAAAGAAGAAATATTAAGAAAAAGACCAGAAATAGGGTTTATGAACTACGAAGAAAAAGTGTTGCAACCCAGAATTCTTGAGTTTCGAAACGTGCTACAAAACAAAGGTTACTCAGATAGAGTAATCGGCCGTATTATGGAACGTGCTGATATGGACTTTGGCAACATGATACAGTCCGAGAGACTCGACCGTGTGAAGAAGTCTACAGCTAATTATATTTCAACCATACAGGAAGAAGCGTCTCTTCTAATGTTATCTGGTGATACAGAGAAGTATGATAAAGGTATAGATCAGCTAGATCAAATGGTTGAGGCAGGATACATAACAACAGTAAGCAAAGACAATTTTATATCTGAAACAAACAAAGCATACTTTGAGTCTAAAGCTAAATCAGCAACTACATTAGATCAAATTAATGCGTTAACTGAAGACCCTAGATATAAAAGCATGAGCGAATCAGACCAAGGCATGGTTCTACAAATAGCTAACGAAGCTGCTACTAAATACTACAATCAAACAATATCTACAAATATAGATGAAGCAGAGAAGATGCTAAAAGCAGGCACTCTTGATTTTGACCAACTAGCAGCACTAGATATACCAGAAGCACAAAGAGCGGCCTACAAGATACAAATACAACGTCAAATCGATACTTTAAGAACAGGATACGTGGACGTAGAAGATGCTGTTGATTTAGATGTATTAGATGCAAGAATACAAAAGTTGTGGTCTGGTACATTTAGAGGTGATTCTGCCGCAGAGTTTGACGGTATATTTGAATTGGTTACAACTAGCAATATGCCAGAACAATTAAAGGTAGCGTACAAAGAAGAGATGTTAGACGCTATGCGTACACCACAAGGATTCAATGTATTTGTAAAAGGTAACAAAGAAAGTGTGTACGACAGCGATGACGCATGGGTGTGGGAGAACTATTGGAATATGTACGATGACGCTACTACCTTTATGCCAATAGAAATGAAAAAAGGTGACATGGTGCTTAAACGCCAGGCCATCATGAACTTTATTAAAGAAGGCAGAAAGGCTGTTATTGGTAAAGAGCCAGAAGTTACCGTTGAAAGAGGTACTGGCAGAATGAAACAAATAACTGCTAGAGATGAATTTAGAGCAACTGCCGCACGAGCTGAACAAGTTGGCTCTGCTCGACTACAGTTTGATAATGATGGAAACCTAGTAGATAACATTAATAACAGAAATGTTGTATATGATTTTATTAATGAACAGTTTGGTGAGTACCTAGAGTATAAAACAAAAGTCATATTCCAGAAAGCATTTGGGGTTAACACACCTCTAGCTAGACCAACTATCTTTGAAGAATATTATATTCCACCAAAATTAAGCACAGGTGACCCAGGAGTAAGAAGGGCTACTGATGCACAGCGAGAACTTGAAAGACAAGGCCAACTCCCGGCAGAAGGATAATAATGCTAGAAAATAAAAGACCACTTGGGGGTAGTGTTCCTACTGCCCGCACTTTGACTCATAGTCCATTTGATGCGTTGATGTACAATCCAGTTCGTGAAACAACCGACTTGTCTGACAGAGAGTTCTACAGCAGCGATATGGGTATGCTACAGGTCGATCGTGTCGCTACGAGGGAGTTTGTTAGACAAAGATACGGAAGTGGATTTAACGCTCAATATGGCCGTCAGATGGACGATCAAGAGGTCGATGCGTTTATTAGACAAAGATTCAAAGTCGATACACCTATGATCGATTACACGGCTATTAAAGAGGAGCTAGGCAGAGAGTTCCAATATTACAGCGGTGACTTTGAGGAAATGAAATTTGGAGAGTACGTTAGCGGCACAGTAGGTGAGTTTCTTACATCTGCTGAAGGTGTACTCGAAGAAGCATCAAGAATTTTTACATTAAATACAGCATCTGGAAATATTACCACAGGCAATCCTATGCTAGATGGTATGACTAATACCTTTAATCCATTAGATACAGAAGATGAAAAGAAACGTGCTAAACAAAAAGCGCAGGTTATTGCTTCTAAGATAGACCAGTTTATTGAACTTGTTCCTGAAGGAATGAAAACCGATATGGAAGAGTTACGAACTAAGGCGGGAGATGAGAACTTCTTTTCTATATCTGCTGCTATTGCGGCTACTCTTAGTAACGCACCCAACCTAGCAGGTGGTTTTCTTCCTATTCAATATGGTATAGCTTTTATGTATTCTCAAGAAAAGAAACACAGTCTTGAGGCATTTGAAAATTTGTTTGACGTACCAAGAATACTACCCACCAGAGAAGAGTTTACTGGTAATGATGAAGAGTATGACGCTTTAATGGAAAGATACGGTCTAGCTAACGCAATGGCTAGTGTTTATGCAGCAGGCTCTGGTGCTATTGAATACTATCAGTCAAAAGCATTTATAAAATTAGCAGGTAAGTTAAATGTTAACCCTGCAAAACTACAACGTCAATTCACTACTACTTTTGTAGGACACCTAGCTAAAACAGCGGGCCTTTCTTTAGAAAACGTACTAGAAGAAAACAGTCAGCAGGCTTTATATAATCTAATATACAACCAAGGTGTTAGTGTTGCTAATGAAAAGTATGGCCTCAACAAAGAAAAAGTAGATTTTTTTGATGGATTTAAAGACTCAACTATAGGTGCATTGCGTATATCAAGTGTACTAGCGGTACCCGGCGCTGCTATGAGGGGTATACAGGCTAAAAACTATATAACTCAAACAGAATCAAACCTTATAGATATGGGTTTTACGCCTGCTCAAGCAAAAGAATATGCTCGTGAAATGGCAAATGCGGCAGGTAATGAGTCTACTTTTAAGGCCGTAACTCAAGAAATCAATAAGACATATGATGGAATTGAACTAGCCAAGAAGTTTAAGATCGAAGAACAGAAGGCAGGACAAATCTATGATGAAACTGGCCTGGTTACAATGCAGGGCGAGATTCTTACAGACTATGACTTCGACCAGTTTGCTACAATTTATAGCGAGGCAGAACTAAGAGGATTAATTAGAGACGAAGCAAAGGCTGATGTATTTGTTAATGCTGTGTACGGCAACATGGATGCCCGACGGGAATATAATACACTTATCAATCAAGCCTACGATGAAGCTATAAAAGGTGAGGCCGAAGAGCCAGAAGAAGTAACCCCAGAAGCATTAGATGAGCCAGAGCGCAAAGGATTTCAAGTCGAAGGAATTGAGTTCGATAATGAATACGAAGTAGATGCAACTGCTCAAACGGTGATTGCTAAGATATTAAATGGTGATTATGACGATAACCTTATTATAGAAGAAGGACAGACTGTTGAGGAGGCACGTAACGCTGCTGTTAAACAGTTGGTTGAGAAAGATGGCAAACCAATAGAAGTAGAAGAATCACTCGAAACGCCAGAGCCAGAAGTATCCGAACAACCTAAACGTAAGAAAGAAAACAAAGGCAAAAGACGCAGACTAGAAAAACAACGTCAAAAAATGGTTCGCAGAGCAGAGATTGCATTACGTGGTGTAGCACCTAATGTAACAATTGAATTTGCTCAGAGTGAACAAGATTTTATTAACAAAACTGGTTCTATAGGAAACGGCTACTACGATATGAAGAGTAGCATTCTGCTTAACCCAGAAACAGCCACAAAGGGTACTGTAGCCCACGAAGTAGTACATGCTGTGTTTCACCAGAAGTTTAAGAGCGATGAAAACATTCGTGTAGCTGCTGATCGTATTCTAAATGATATGCTTGCAAAAACCAAGCTACCTGCAAAACAGCGTCAAAGAATAGCTAACTTTAGAGCTACTTACCTTGCATACTCTGATCGCTTAATTAGTGAAGGTATGGAGATGTTGCAAGAAGATCGTGTTGCCGATGGTGAGTATTACATTGCGGCAGGCGAACGTATAAAAGAAGATATAAACGAAGAGGTTATAGCAGAACTAGCGGGTATATTAGCCGATAACTTCGATGCGTTACAACCTAGCCTCAAAGCTAGAATACAAGATTTCTTAGCTACGATATTTAAGGGTGTCATACCAGTATCTAGCGAGGGCCGTGCTATTGAGCTACTACAAGTCATAGCAGGTAAAACTACTAGAGGTGAGCGCATCTTAGAGGAGGACTTAGCCTTACTAGACGAAATAGGATTAGAACAAGTTCAAGGCTACAAATCCGAAGGTGAAACAGCTTTTGGTCGAAGTAAGTTCCAACCTAGTTATTCTGACCTAGATACTGGCATGACATATTTCTATGATGTGGACTCATCAGAGTTTCGTGAATTAGAGAAGGATGGCTACATTACTAGGGACAGAAGCATACGAGACTTTGCGGATAGCTCTATTGTACTACACCAACCAGATGCATTGTTCTCTGGTTCTATATCTCGTGGCAACAGAATACTAGTAAAAGGTAAGGGTGGTATGTACTACCCAATCAAGTACAACGAGCAAGGATACTTCTGGGCTAGTACAAAAGGGGGTGCAACAGCCCTACTTAACGTACTAAACAAAGCGGGCGTAGAGAACGGTGGCACAGTACGCATGGCACTAACATCAGCACCTCGTGGCAAAGAGTTTGGTTCTACACTAGGCTCGAATGCTATTGTTGATTTGTTTGCTGATATGGCCTTAGACCCAGACTTCCCTCTAAGCCAGGCCGAACTAGATGCTATCCTCAAGAAAGCAAGTAGACATATTAAGTTAGACACAGCAGACCTATCTCAGATTAGAACAAAGCTAGGCGCATTGGTATCTACATTCAAACAAAGAGGTGCATTTGCTAATGAGGTAATCCGTGAGATTGGCAAACTAGCTAAACAAAATGAAGAGCTTGGCAAAGACCTATTAGCGTTCTACGACAGCATTAAAATTTACGAAAGACCAAAAGGCGAAGTTAAGAAGGGGCAGACTCAAAAAGAAACATCTGCTCTTAAAATAGCTGAGAGACAAAAGGGTGATCTAGGCACAGTAGGACTACGTCACATAGCTGAGATGTTAGCTGAACCAATCCTCAAGAATGCCGTAGAAGGTCAACCTACAGTTTCCAGACAACAAGGCGGTGAGATATACGCTGTAGTAGAAATACGTGGGCCATTAAAACTACACGAAACATACGAACACGAGTCGTACCCATTTGCGATTGTATCTGAAAACGGTGATCGGCCTGTGCTACATATTCTGAAAGATCGGTATATGTGGGATACTGCCGTCATTGATCCTACAACCGGGACTTATGTTGAGGGTGACGGCCTTAAAAAGTTCTACCCTACTAGTGGTGTATCTAAGGTTGCCCAGGTAGCACCACAAGGCAAAGCACAGCTATCATCGGACTATATGCTTAACTTTGATCGCATACCTCAAGTAGTAGAAGCTATCAAGCGTTACTTTGCGAATGAGATTACATATGAGCAGTTTGTAGAGATACAGCAGAAGTTTGACCCTATTCGTAGATTTGATGTGCTACCACAGCTACCAACTGCCAAACAAATGAAAGATGTGCTGAAGAAAGACCAAGCACCATTAGTTAATAAGAAGCCAGAGGCAGGCACGATTGTTGGACTAAGACTCGATATACCTGCATATACCAAGAAAGATGCAGACGGCAACCCTATCGGCCAGTATGTAGTTACTATGCATGCCAAGGGTGGCAAGGCTATTGCGTATACAGCTACAGCTAGAGCCAAGAATGTACGCATGGTGTCACCAACTATGACAGCAACCAAGATTGCGGTAGGTCAAATAGCCAAAACTTCTGTGTCTGTGATGCAAGGTGAGTATATAGACTCTACAGACCAAGAAAACTATGCTCTCGCTGAAGAAGTCATGAACGACCCTACTTGGACTCAGATCGGATACAATCCCTTCAGACGCTCGTTTTTCTACGTTAGAGAGGGTGAGAAAGTTGGGATGCCTGTACTAGGTGCAGACGAAGTTGTACAGATTGGTGGGCTAGTATTCGCTAAAAATGCAGATGTAGTAACACCAGATCATCCTAAGTTCCGTTTGCAGAAGCAAGCGCAGAAAGAAACACTAGGGATTTTACGTGATGATGCTAAGTTCCAGTTACCCATCGAAGAAGATACTAGATTGCCAATAGCAACATTCTTTTCTGGTATGGGTACAGTAGAGTTAGGTATAGGTAAACTACTAGGGTTTGATGTAAAAGCAACAGCTGAGATCGAGCAAGGTATTGTAGATAACTATAACTTAGTGCATGGCGCAGCAGAAGTTCCTACAGACATACTTAAGTTAAAACCACAGACACTTATAGACAAAGGTGTACAGTTCATACATATGTCACCACCTTGCCAGGCATTTAGTGCGGCTAGAATAAAAGGTAAAGTTACAGAGGAAGACTTCAAGTTAGAGATGAAGATTGCTCGTAAACTAGCTAGAATAATCACAGAGGTAAAACCTAAAAACCTTACGATTGAAAATGCACCTGCATACCAGGATTCAGAACAATACAATGTCATCCGCAAAGCATTACAGAAGGCGGGATACTACTTTGAAGAGCTTACACCAAACGCAGCAGACTACGGTGGAAACTCGACCAGGCATCGGTTGATTGTACGTGCATCACTTACACCTCTACCAGAAGCACCTAAAGAGCATAGAGATGGTGACTGGTATGAAGCTATGCGTCCATTCTTTAAAGATGCACCAGTTGATGAGGCTGCACAGTTTACAGGTGGTCGTGGTGCTAGAACAGGTAAAGTAACACAAGTGTTAGCAAACTTGCTTACTAAGGTTACAGCAGGCGTATATAGCATTGACGATGCGTTTATTAATCCCGGTGGAGATGGTGAATACAGACCACAGGGTTCAGCAGGTAATGCATTAACAGCTAACTTCTTATATGACGAGAAGCTACGCAAAAAAGGTATTAAGCAGAAGAAGGTCTTACCAGATGGTACTCTAGTAGGTTCGTCTGGCGTTATGCGTGTTGCACTACCAGTACGTACAATGGTTAGAGAAAAAGGATTAAAATACACAGCTAACTACTATGGTGCTACTACTAAGCAAATAAGAGAGGCCGATGAGAATACAGGCTTCTTAATTAAACGTGCTACAACGCCAATGTATCTAGCGTACATGAACTTACCTACAGATGCTGAACTAACACCAAATGTTGCACTTAACCGTGCTATGTTAGGTAACGGTATACAAGGTGTTATTAGTAAAGAGTTTATAGCACCCATGATTGGTAAGGCTCAGTTGCCAGATGACTTCCTTGAAGCCGAGTTAGAGAAAGCTAGACAGCAAGAAGCTCGTAGAGAGCAAGAGATTTTAGAGGAAGAACAAACATATAATGAGGATACATACGAAGAGTTTGAAGAAGAAAATACAGAGTATGTTCCTGATGACGCTGATGACTGGTACGAAGATTACGTAGACGAAGAGTTCTTGTATGACGATGAACAATTAGAAGGTCAGACAAAGCTCACGTTAAAAGAAATCAAAATCCTAATGAGAACATTGAACTTAGGTGAGCTACCAATACAGCAGGCAAAACGATTCTCTACACTAATAGCTAACGCTGCCAAAAACGCAGACCCAATAGATGTTAAAAACTTAGCTATCGATGCTCTTGAGAATGATCTTATACTCAGCGATCAGCAACACGCCATGCTTGTGTATCGTGTTACTCAGCTACGCAATGAGCTTAATGAGATCAGAGACTCTATTGAGCAATCTACTAGCCAGAACACTATTGTAGATTTAAGCAAGCAGTATGAAGACAGACTAGCAGAAATCAGCCTACTAGTGAGAGCAGATGCTCGTTCTGGTTCTGCTACTGGCCGTGCGTTAAATGCGAGAAGAATAGCTCTTAACGAAGACTACTCACTCGTATCTATAATTAGACGAGCCACATACGCTAAACAACGACTAGGCAACACAGATGATTTAACTGAAGAAGAGCTTAAGAACTTAAGCGAGTTGTCTGAGGAGTTTGAAGCAAGTAGACAGGCTGTGGAAGATTACAGACGCAAACAAGAAACTACTGTTCGTGATCAAGACAGAAAAGCAGGCAAGCTATTTATAGATCAAGAAGTTAAGAGTGTCGGAACAAAAGCAGGTAAGAAAACTCTGTCACAAAAAGACAAACTCATTGAACGCATGCAGAAGAAGGGATATGACATTACTGGATTTGGTAAGTCTCAGATGTATGCAATATCACCTAGCCTGGCTACAGACATTCGTGAGATGGCTAAAGTATTAATACAAGAGGGTTACAGAGACCTCGATGATATCGTTGGTGAGATTAGAGGCGTACTACCAGATGTATTAGACTTCGATATATATGGTGCTATATCTGGCCGTATTCAGCGTATACCTAAGACTGAATCAGAAGCACGTAAAGTGTTGAAGGCGTTGACTTTACAGTCAGACTTGATGGTTCAGATTAACAATGCAATGGATGAAATATTTGATCCTAAACGTGTACAGCGTCCTAAGTCAGCAGAGGTACAGAATTTACGCAACATACTTAACAAGCTAAAAGAAGCGCACTCAGCTAGTGTAAAAGAAGATGCGGCCGTTGCTCGTATGCTTACAGAGATTAGTAACATCGAAATATACTTAGATGAGATATCTCGTCCTATACGGCCACAGAAGAAAGAGCAGTCAGAGCGCATTAAGAAAGCCGCTGAACAACTGTTTACCAAACGTGCTGAACTCCGAGCGCAAGATAGACTTCTACTGCTACGCACTATCATTGACTACGGTGAGCCACCTAAGTTTGCTCGCAACACTCGTCACCCACAGTCACAAAGACTAGAGGCATTCCGCACAGAGATCAAAGAGCTAGAGCTACAGATCAAAGAAGCTAGACGCATTAAGAATGATGCAGAGCGTAAAGCTAGAGTAGAAGCCGAGCAAAAGGCTAGACTAGAAGAACTAAGCAATCAAGTCGCAGGATGGTACAGAGCTAATGTAGCACCCAAGCAAAGAGAACAGCTTAACGATGTACAACTCAGCATTAAAGAGAAGCAGAAGCTACTACGTCAGCAAGATCGCATAGGTGAACTAAACGAGATACTTGCAACTGGTAGACTGCCAGAAAAAGAAAAGCCACAGATCACAGACCCAATGGGATACGGTGAGACTATCGAGGAGCTAAGACAGCAGATTCGTGACACCGAGTGGTATCAGCAGGCACAACAGATCAAGTTCGAAGAGAAGCGTAAAGAGAATGTTAAGGCTAAAATAGCGGAGCAAGAGCGCATAATGAATGAGCGTGACTTCGCTACTTATCTCAACCCTAAAGAGAAAAAAGAGATAATGGATGAGGAGTTAAAACTTCTGCTAGATGTCCAGGCCAGAAACGAGCGTTTAATTAGACGTGCAATTAACGACCTCAAACCAAGAACTACATTTGAGCAGATAGCTGATTGGGCGGCACTACCTCGTGCGTTTATGGCTACCGCTGATATGTCTGCTGTATTCAGACAGGGTTTCTTACTTGGTGTGCGTCATCCTAAGGAGTTTGTCAAATCGGTTGGTATAGCAGCAAAAGCTATGCTTGATCCTACCTTTGCTAGTCAAGTGATGACTATATTAGAAAACGATGAGATGTCACTTATACGAGAGGGTGCAGGTTTATTCTTCTCATCACTAGATACAGGTTTGAATATATCGGAAGAGGCATTTAGCTCGAAAGCATTGGACGTAATATACAAGCTACCGGGAGTAGGTAAACCAGTATCTGTGGTTATGGGTGCATCAGAGCGTCACATGGTTATCATGTTGAATGTTATGAGAGCCGCAGCGTTTGACGCATTCGTAGAGGCTAATCCTAACGCTACACAGCTTGAGCTAAAATCTATGGCCCACTACATCAATACAGCGTCTGGCCGTGGAGACTTATATCAGCTTGAAGCAGGGGCGCAGTTCTTATCTACATTGATGTTCTCACCACGATTCGCAGCATCTAGATTCTTTGTAGCACCAGAGGCAGTTGGCAAGATGTACAAAGGTTTCGTTAAGAACGAAGAGAGAGCCGTAGCTGAAGAGATAGCTAAACAATGGGCATCACTAATTACAACCTACTCTATTGTATTTGGATTTGCACTACTAGCAGGCGCAGAGGTTGGCGATGACCCAGAAGAGTCTGACTTTGGCTTAATTAAGTTTGGAAGAACTAGAATGGACTTGTTTGCAGGCATGGGGCCGAACTTCAGATTACTAGCTAAAGCAAGTGATGCGGCCGTTAAGAGATTGTCTGGTGAAGAAGTGAAGGTAGACATAACACAGCAGGCTCTTAACACGTTCTTTAAATACAAAGCATCGCCATGGATCAGCGGTAGTGCAGAGCTACTTACTGGTAAGCGGTACGTAACCAGAGAAGACATTGCCTGGTATCGTGTACTAGGTGAGAGAGCAATGCCTATATCTCTTGCGAATGTATGGGAAGGCATAGAGAACGACCACGCATTTAACGAGATAGCTACGGAGCTAGCAGGTGAGTTTGTAGGTTTATCAATGCAAACTAGAACAGAGAAAAAGAAGAAGAAGGTGAAAAGAATTAAATTACCTACTTATTAAGAGTTTAAACTTGACAAAGATTTATAAAATATATTAATAATTCTAACCAGATAGGAGAAATTATATGGGAATCCCGGCAAAACAATTCGGAGGTAAAGGTACGACCATACAGGTTGGTGGCTTAAAGACTTCTGGTGCTATACAGATAGCTTCTGCAGGAACAGGAGAAAGATTATCTGAAACTGATGAGCTTATTGTTGAAGTACACAATACTAGCTCGACTGACTGCTACTTCAAAATTCAAGTAGGATCAGCTGCATCAGGAACACCATCAGCAGGTGATAGCGTTGGATTTATCGCAGCTAAAAACAGCACTCGGCCTTTCATCTTACCTGCAAATGGTTACATAACAGCAAGTCAAATTGTTGTAGTTGTTCCTTTGGATATTGAAACAGCGACTTCGTAATGCATTTAAATCTGTCATTAGGTAATATCTCATTTCCTAGATATGAGGGAAGTAGTGCATTAGCTGACTTAAATCCTTTTGCTGTGTATGGCTCTACAGATATCATGCATAGCAATCAGCCTATTGTACGACTTAGACGAGCTAGTGATGCGGCTGAACAGGACTTTACTGAGGAAGAGCTTTGGGGTTCTACATACGATACGTTTGCTAGTGGTACTACTGCTCGTGTAGCAAAGATGTATGACCAAGTGGCAGGTGGCAGTAACTCATCTAACACTCACTTGCAGATGGGAACAGTAGGATTCCAACCATTGCGTGGTTCAGCCTCAGAGCGTTCTATAAGTTTTCAAAATGATTTTGTTCACAGCCTTGATATATCAGCTATAGGTACTAGAGCGGACTTTGATGGCGACCTAACATTTGGTGCTAGGTATAGACCTCAGAGTGATGCTAATACAAGTTATGCCAACCCATTATTTACTTACTATAATGCAAGTAGTGGTGGAACAAGTTTTGGTTTTGTTCCAGTACACGGAGCCGCACATAGACAGCTAACAACACAGATAACAGGCGGTGATGAAATATACAAAGCGGATGACTTTGGTTCATCTCTTAAAACTGCTTCTATTACATTAAGTCCTACAACTAGTGTTGGTAAATCAATCTACTCAGTTCACACAAGTACAACAAGTAGACGAGTTAGACACGACAACCAAAGTCCAGTAGATAATACAGAT
>Ga0070748_1000266_pt1 | contig 26426 bp, 22 predicted proteins | sample VirMetDEL_Nov_12_FD_77015 | JGI IMG/M metagenome (GOLD analysis project Ga0070748, IMG submission 77015) | Aqueous microbial communities from the Delaware River and Bay under freshwater to marine salinity gradient to study organic matter... | ecosystem: Environmental > Aquatic > Marine > Coastal... | reverse complement strand
ACGCCATGATGAAAATGGCAGTAGAGCGCGGCGCGAAAGAAGTTTATCTACACGCTTTTTTAGATGGCCGCGATACCGCACCACGCAGCGCAGAAAAATCCCTGCAAAAAGCCCAAAACCTCTTTAAAGAATTAGGCACTGGCCGCGTAGCCTCTATTATTGGTCGCTACTTTGCCCTTGACCGAGATAACCGCTGGGATCGCGTTAAGGCTTGCTACGATGTAATGGTTACCGGCGATGCCGATTTTGATGCGCTCACCGCCGTTGAAGGCTTGGCAGCCGCCTATGCACGCGATGAAAACGATGAGTTCGTAAAAGCCACGGTCATCTGCGGCGAAGACAAAGAGGTGGCCACCATCAATGATGGCGACTCAGTGATTTTCATGAACTTCCGCCCCGACCGCGCGCGCGAAATCACCAATGCCTTGATCAGCTCAGACTTTGATGGCTTTGAGCGCGAACTACACCCTAACATCGCGCACTTTGTGCAAACGACTGAATACGCCTCATCAATCCATGCACCTATCGCATTTCCGCCTGCCAGCCTCACCAACTCTTTCGGCGATTACATTGCGCAACTCGGTAAAACTCAGTTGCGCATTGCTGAAACCGAGAAATACGCTCACGTTACCTTCTTCTTTAACAGCGGTAATGAGACAGTTTATGAAGGCGAAGATCGTATTTTGGTGCCTTCACCGCAAGTAGCTACCTATGATTTACAGCCCGAAATGAATGCGCCAATTGTGACGGATAAACTTGTTGAAGCGATTGAGTCGGGTAAATACGATGCCATCATCTGCAACTACGCCAACTGCGATATGGTCGGCCACTCCGGCATTATGGAAGCCGCCACCAAAGCGGTAGAAGCCATCGATATCTGCTTGGGTCGCGTATTAGCCGCCGTTGAAAAAGTGGGCGGCGAAGCGCTGATCACGGCCGATCACGGCAATGTGGAAGAAATGTTTGACGAGGAATCAGGGCAGGCAAATACCCAGCACTCAACCTTACCGGTGCCGTTTATTTTCTGCAGTAGCCGCAAGGGTACTATTGCGGCAGGTGGTTCTCTGGCAGATGTAGCACCCACTATGCTGCATTTGATGAACATTCCCCAGCCTGCTGAAATGACCGGTAGAAATCTGATCACCCTCAGCTAAACTTGAGGCTCAACCTACGCGGGTAGCAGTACCCACGTAGGTACTCAACAGCTTCGTACATTTATTTAACCGATTTTTGCTATGCAGCCCTATACCATGATGCGTTCTTGCTTACTTGTCCGCCCTCGTGGCATTTACTCCCTCGCGTGCGCAGCACTGCTGTTGTGCTGTACTGTTGGTAGCGTTTGGGCTGACGAAAAAGCGGATATGGAACAGCTGCAAAAGGAAATCGCCGCACTTCAAAAGGAATTACAAAAAGTGCAAGGCACCCGCTCGACCTTGCAGAAAGACTTACAAAAATCCGAAACAGCTATTGGCGACCTGCAAAAGAAAGCCAATGAAATCCAAAAAGAGCTGCAAAACCAAAATCAAGAATTAAAAAAACTCAATAACGAACGCAGCTTCCTTGAGCAGCAGCAAAAACAACAACAAGCTGAAATTGCCACGCAAATTGTCGCAGCCTACAAACTTGGCGAGCAAAGCGAAGCCAAAGTATTACTCAACCAACAAGCGCCCGATCAGATGGCGCGCATGATGAAATACCACAGTTATTTTATGCAGGCACACAGCGCCAAAATGCAAACCTTCCTCGATACCATTACCCGTATCGATGCTCTGACACCTGCAATAGAAAAAAAAACGCTTGAGTTAGCGCAGATGCAAAGCCAGCTGGATCAACAGCGACAGAGCTTGAAACAGCAGCACAACACCCGCCAACAAGCCCTCGCCAAAGCTAATCAAGTCGTCAAAAGCAAACATCAGGAACTACAACAACTCACCGAAGACCACCGCCGCCTACAAGCCCTGCTCGATCGCGTTACTCGCTCAGTCGCCAATACCAACGCCATTAACTCTCCCGCCTATGTCCCGCTCCCCAAGGGCGGCGAGAAATTTTCGGTGCGCAAAGGGCGCTTGCCTTGGCCAACACGGGGCAGCTTGATTCATCGCTACGGCAGCGCACGGATCGCGGGCCAAATGAATTGGAGCGGTGTCGTTATTGCCGCCGCCATGGGCAATGAAGTTGTCGCGGTGCATCACGGGCGCGTTGTATTTGCCGATTATTTTGGCGGTCACGGCCTCTTGGTCATTGTCGATCACGGTGAAGGCTATTTAAGCCTTTACGCCCACAATCAAAATTTACTGAAAAAAGCCGGTGACCCAGTACAAGCAGGTGAAGCCATAGCGCGCGTTGGCAATTCGGGCGGCCAAACTGATGCGGGGCTCTATTTTGAAATTCGCTACCAAGGTAAACCGATTGATCCAAGCCTGTGGCTCGCGCGCAGTTGACCATTGAAAAAACAGCCTAAAAACCGATTGGCCCAGCACCACACTACCAAAAAATGCCCAGAGTGAATCAGATCGCAAGAAATCTGCACATCTCACTGGTAAGCCTAAAAATAATCGTGCACTCTGTGCGCACTGCACTGCAGTTTTAATTTTGCTTTTTTGTCTATCGGAGACAACATGCTTTTCGCTTCGCCAAAACCTTTTTTCGCCCTAGCCACTGTGCTAACGCTGGCACTTGCGAGCGGCGCACACACCAGTTTCGCACTTGAGAAGAAAGCCGCGAAAGACCCAGGCTTGCTGCCGCTGGAAGATCTGCGCACCTTTACCCGCGTCTATGATCATGTGCGCAATGGCTATGTGGAAGAAGTGAGCGATGCACAGTTATTGGAGTATGCGATTAAAGGCATGATTTCGGAATTGGACCCGCACTCCGCTTATTTAGATAAAGACGACTTTGCAGACTTACAAGCTAATACCTCAGGCGAGTTTGGCGGTGTTGGTTTGGAAGTAAGCCTCGATGAAGGCTACGTTAAGATTGTCACCCCCATAGATGACACCCCATCTGCACGTGCCGGCATTAAATCAGGCGACATCATTATTCGTATTGATGACCTCGCCCTAAAAGGCATGGACCTAACCAAAGCCGTCAATATGATGCGCGGTCCTAAAGGCAGCAAAATTAAAATTACGGTCATGCGCCCCAATGTCGATCAGCCCATAGAGTTTGAATTGGAGCGCGACATTATCAAATTGCAGAGCGTGCGCACACGCGTACTCGACAGCGATTATTTCTACATCCGCATCGCACAATTTCAAATAGATAGCGGCACTGACCTGCGTAAAAAATTACGTGATCAACTCAGTAAAAACCCCGATACCAAAGGTGTGATTCTCGATTTGCGCAATAACCCTGGCGGTGTATTGCAAGCTTCAGTCGAAGTGGCAGATGTCTTTCTCGATGGCGGCCTCGTGGTTTACACCCAAGGACGTCTCGACAATAGCAATGTTAACTACAACGCCGAGGCAGGCGACTTAACACAGGGGCTACCTCTCGTGGTTTTGATTAATGACGGCTCTGCTTCTGCGTCTGAAATCGTCGCTGGCGCACTGCAAGATCACAAGCGCGGCGTCATCATGGGCACACGTAGTTTCGGCAAGGGTTCCGTGCAATCAGTCATTCCTATTACCAATGATCGCGCCATTAAGCTCACCACCGCGCTCTACTACACGCCTAATGGCCGCTCGATTCAGGCCCAAGGTATTGAGCCAGATGTAGAGGTCGAGCATGCACAGGTCACTGAGTTACCGAGCAGTATTCGCACGACTGAAGCTGATTTAGCGGGGCATCTGAACAATAAAAAAGGTGGCAAAGAGAGCAATAGCAACACCCGTAAGCAAAATCGCATCACCAGTGCCGAACTGTTAAAAGAAGACAACCAACTGCACGAAGCATTGAATTTGCTCAAAGGCTTGGCGATATTTATCGCCAGCTCGCCCATCAAAACAGATGCGGCCTCAGCTACCCTGAGCCCACCTCAAGTCGCACCCGATATTCAGCTGCGACCTAATCTTCCAAGTGATCAATAGGCAACCTTCAGTTGCTGCGCCTGCTGCTTATTGTTATCCTCTGGTCGCTCGCCAGCAGCAGTTTCGCCCAGGCTAAGCTAGCCATTATTATCGATGACTTAGGTTACAACCTTGAATTAGGGCGCCGCAGCCTCCAGCTGCCTGGCGCCATCACTGTCGCCATTTTACCCTTCACCCCCCACGCCCAAAGCCTTGCGGAATACGCCCACCAGCACGGTAAAGAAATCATGCTCCACGCCCCCATGAGCAACAAGCGCAAGCTCGCGCTCGGCCCTGGCGCACTGCTAGACGGCATGCAAAAAACTGAATTTCTCGCGATCTTACGCCGTGATCTCGCCAATATTCCCTATGTGCGCGGGCTTAATAATCATATGGGCAGCCAACTAACAGAGCAGGCTGTGCCCATGAGCTGGTTGATGGAAGAACTGAAAACGCAGCGGCTCTATTTTGTCGACAGTCGCACCAGCGCAGGAACCCAAGCGCTGCACATGGCAGAGCGCATCCAACTACCAAGCCGTAAACGCGATATTTTTCTCGACGATGAACGCAATCAACAAGTCATTCGCGCCCAACTGATTAAAGCCATGCAGCTAGCCCGTAAAAATGGTGCCACCATAGCCATTGGCCACCCTTACCCAGAAACCTTAGCGGTACTCCAAGACTTACCTGAGCTATTACTGACGTACAAGGTTGAACTTGTGAGCGCATCAGCGCTGATGCATAACACCTTCCCCCCCTTGGCTGCGGCGGAAAAAACAGCCAGCTGTCCCGCCCCACCACCTTGGCTGTGGCTTAGCATCAAGCTGCCGATTGATCCTTTTTCATTACAGGCTATTACACATCCCTTCAATTTATAGCCAAAACACCCCTATTTAAACAATCGGTTATAAAAAATGAGCCAAACTAGTCCAACTAAATCTAGCGATACTTGTCTTTAAGTGCCTATAATTGCTGTGGACGATTTTTAATCTACCCAATACTTTTTAAGGAAAGCTTATTTAAGCAGTAATAGAGGAGCTCATTATGATTTCAGCAAACAGAAACGGCGAACAAGGTTCTGTCCCTCAACGTCACGGCCGTTATCTACAAAAGGAAGGCTACTGGTACTACACGACTCGCGAAGGTGTAGACATAGGCCCATTTGATAGCCTTGCAGAAGCCGAGGTGGGTGTCTGTGATTTTGTTGAATTTATTTCCGCCTCAGAGCCAAGAGTATCCGACCTGCTAAAGCAGTATCGCGCGGCCTGAATTAAGACATTAGACCGTGCAAGATCTTTCGCGCAGCTCTCATAAAGCAAGCTTGCCGGTTTTTACTTTACTCGGCGTAGTACGAATGTAAACAAAATGGGGCCTGTAAAACACTCAGTAATAGCTAACACTTTAATTAAAAACGTTGATGTCAGTAAAACGAAAAAGGGCGCTCTAAGAGCGCCCTTTTTTTAACTCGATACAGTGCTGCTACAAGCGCACTTCAATACCTTGCTCACGCATAAAGGCTTTAGCCTGCGGTACTGTGTATTCGCGAAAGTGAAAAATACTCGCCGCCAATACTGCATCAGCGCGCCCCTGGGTTACACCGTCACACAAATGCTGAAGGTTCCCCACACCGCCTGACGCTATCACCGGAATAGGTACAGCATCGCTAATTGCACGGGTTACCTCTAAGTCATAACCCTTTTTAGTGCCATCGCCATCCATACTGGTGAGCAAAATTTCCCCTGCCCCGTATTCCGCCATGCGAATCGCCCACTCGACGGCATTGATGCCGGTAGGTTTACGTCCGCCGTGGGTGAATATCTCCCAGCGCGGCACTTCACCTGGCTGGCTGACTTTTTTAGCATCAATCGCCACGACTATGCACTGAGCGCCGAAGCGATCAGAGGCGGCTTTTACGAAATCCGGATTAAAGATAGCCGCCGAGTTGATACCTACTTTATCGGCGCCAGCATTCAACATGGTGCGAATATCTTCCACAGTACGAATGCCGCCACCGACGGTAAGCGGTATAAATACCTCGCTCGCAATCTTTTCGACCGTATGCACGGTGGTATCGCGGCCTTCATGGGTAGCAGTGATATCGAGAAAGGTAATCTCATCCGCCCCTTCCATGTTGTAGCGCTTGGCGATCTCCACCGGATCACCCGCATCGCGGATATCCAAAAACTGCACACCTTTAACCACGCGACCATTGTCGACATCGAGGCAGGGAATAATACGTTTTGCGAGAGCCATAAGCTTAAAGTCTCGTATCCAAACTTAAATCAGGTGGTTTCGTAGGTTGGCGGTGAGGTACGAACCCCAACGCAACCATGTTGGCCATATTGCCGACTATCAACACGTAAATTGTGATGGCTTAGTTAGCATCACAGTAAGCTTGCGCCTCTGCCATGGTGAGTGTGCCTTCGTAAATCGCGCGACCCGTAATAGCACCGCAAATACCTTTATGGGATTCCGCTTTTAGGGCGATGATATCGTCCATATTGGTGACACCACCGGAGGCAATAATGGGGATACTAGACGCCTGCGCCATAGCGACAGTGGCCTGTACATTCACGCCCTGCATCATGCCGTCGCGGGCGATGTCGGTGTAAACAATACTGCTTACACCGTCTTGCTCGAAACGCTTAGCCAGTTCGCTCGCTTGAATATTCGAGACTTCCGCCCAACCATCGGTCGCCACCCAGCCATCTTTGGCGTCGAGACCAACGATGATGTGACCAGGGAATTGCTTGCACATATCGGTGACAAATTGCGGCTCTTTTACCGCTTTGGTACCAATAATTAAATATTGCACACCGGCGTTGAGGTAGTACTCAATCGTTTCCGCGCTGCGAATACCGCCGCCAATTTGAATCGGTAAATTAGGGTAGGCCTTGGCGATAGCAGTCACTACGCCGCCATTCATAGGTTTGCCCTCAAAGGCACCGTTCAAATCCACCAAGTGCAAGCGACGACAGCCTTGCTCAACCCACTGTGCCGCCATAGCGACGGGATCGTCGGAGAAAACGGTGGAATCATCCATCAAACCTTGACGAAGGCGTACACATTGGCCGTCTTTTAAATCAATCGCGGGAATAATTAGCATTACATCATCTCTTTAATATCAAATAACTGGGATCAGGCCTTGCCATCCCAGTGCAAAAAATTCTTCAACAACTGCAAGCCTGCGGTGTGGCTCTTTTCGGGGTGGAATTGCGCTGCGAACAAATTATCGCGCGCCAAGGCCGCGTGAAACTCAACACCATAGTCACAAGTCGCAGCGACTAAGCTGGTATCTTCGGCGATTACGCAGTAACTGTGCACGAAATAAAAGCGCTCATCCTGTTCGATATTCGCCCAGAGTGGGTGATCATTGTGATGCACCTGATTCCAGCCCATGTGCGGTACTTTTAGGTGCGCACCTGTAGCATCGCGGTGGTTTTCGCCGAAGAAGCGTACGTTTCCGCGCAAGATATTAATGCAATCGACGCCGCCATTTTCTTCGCTATGAGTCATTAGCGCTTGCATGCCTACGCAAATGCCCAATATTGGCTTGCCAGTGGCGATTTGCTCCCACAGCAACTTATCAAAACCCAATCGCTTGATCTCAGCCATGCAGTCTCGAATCGCGCCTACACCAGGGAATATCACTCTATCCGCCGCCGCAACTACCGCGGGGTCGGCAGTTACCACCACATGTTGTTCAGGGGCGACATGACTTAGGGCACTCGCCACCGAGTGCAAATTGCCCATGCCGTAGTCTATTACGGCAACGGTTTGCTGCTTGTTTACTGCTTCACTCATGAATTACAAGCTTCCCTTAGTGGAGGGCATTATGCCTTCCATACGCGGATCTTTTTCCAGCGCCATACGCAGGGCGCGACCAAAGGCTTTAAATACAGTTTCAATCTGGTGGTGAGCATTGTGCCCACGCAAATTATCCACATGCAGGGTCACACCGGCGTGGTTAACGAAGCCCTGGAAAAACTCCCAAAAAAGCTCTACATCGAACTGGCCAACGCGCTTTTGGGTAAAGGGAATATGCATAACCAAACCAGGGCGACCGGAAAAATCAATCACTACCCGCGACAAAGCTTCATCCAATGGCACATAAGCGTGGCCGTAGCGGCGAATGCCTTTTTTGTCGCCAATGGCTTTAGCAATAGCTTGGCCGATGGTGATGCCGATATCTTCCACCGAATGGTGGTCGTCGATATAAGTATCGCCATCACAGCTCACATCTAGGTCGATCATCCCGTGGCGGGCGATCTGATCCATCATGTGCTCCAGAAAAGGCACACCCGTGTTAAACACACCTTTGCCGGTACCATCCAAATTGAGGCTGACACTGATTTTGGTTTCGAGAGTGTTGCGGGTGACCTGAGCGATACGATCAGACCCGGAAATTTGCTCAGACATACAAGGGGCTCCAACAAGCCATGCGCGCGGCGCGGCGACAAATGAGCGGGAATTATATAGATATAGCGCGACTAATTCACTGAGCAGAACGCTATAGGCGCAATTGTTAAGTTTTGGTACAGAGACAAGCCCGCAGAATTTCACTCAGGGGGCGATGCTTCATTAACGAGTTCTACCGAGAAGCAGTTACACTGCGCGCCTTGTCGAACAGCGACAGCGGTATTTATCAGCTCCACGCATCCAGTTTGAAGCCGCGCAGCACGCTTGAGCATCTAACTTACACATGTCTACACACTCAGCTCTTACTTAAAAAGGAAATGTCATCATGCATAAACTCATCACCAGTAGCCTTTTGGCGCTTTCACTCTGCAGCGCCCTAACACAGGCGGCCACTCCCACCAATCGCCCTGCCGCCAATGCTCCAACGAGCGCATGGAGCTGGTCCGGCCATATAGATCATGTGAATATCGACGCTGAAGCCGCATGGCTGCAAGGCATAGACGAGGGCGCCACCGCCATAGGCTTTGCCGCTGAACGTTATACCAACGAGAGCGAAATGACCCTCTCACTGGGTGCCAGCATTTTGCTTTATAACGACAATGACGAATTTGCTCAGTACGTGAGAAGCTATTGGGGCAATGAAAGTTACTCAGAATCTGATGCCAGTGGCTTGATGCTTTTTGCAGAATACGGCCCCAAATACCGCTTTGGCGCTGATAATCTAAGCTTCTTCACTGTGCGCGGCGGTGCCAGCGCCATACTGGGATCAGAGCGCAGCATCAGTAACTGCAGCAACTGCTACAGCGAGAAGATTGATATTGACGGCGGCGTGTATGGGCTGTTGGGTATAGGCCAGACGTTCGGCAGCCTCGACTGGGGCCTGCAATTCCAACAGTATTTCAGTGGCGATCTCGACAATGCGATTCGCTTGAAAATATCTGGCGCCTTTTAAAACCCCTCCCATTGAAGGATTTCAGGCCTGAGATTTGATTATCCCTCAGGCCTGAAACTGCACTTTACATTTTTCTTATAAAAAGTTGGTATTAAGACTCACTTGCATTTGTAGCCTCATGGTTTACTTTTAAAGCACCCGAAAGATTACCCCTAACCAAGGACTCAAATAAGGTGCCTATGTATTTCGACCTAATGAGAGCGCGAATGAGCGACCAAGACCACCCGATTCGCAGCTTAATTGAGCAAGCGCAGGCGCAAGATGGCGCCTCAGGTAATTTATTGCAGTTTTTAGAGCTGCGGAAAAAGTACCTGCATCAAGCGATTAAACTGCCCGACGCTGAAGCGGCTAAGCTTTTAGCCGACTTTGTGGTGCGCTATATCAAGCATGTGCCTGATTTTATTGAAGCGATTAGGGCCATGGCAAAAGAAGCGGGGATTTATGCTGATGTGGAGCCGCTATTAAAAATAGCGAGCGATTATTTTATGAGCCCACCCAGTATTATTGAAGGTCACAGCCAATTAGAAGCACTGCTGGACGAAGCTTATCTCGCCCATCGCCTGCTAGAAGAGGTTAATGATCGCTTTATGGCCCAGTGCGGTATTCCCCTTGCCCCCATGGATATGACCATGGCCAATATAGTCGCCCATGAATTAATCGGCGAACCCTTCGCGAACGAATTGGATCAAGCAGTGTTATTTTCGGCGGAATTGCTGCTCAATGAGCACCGCTTCCAAGGAGAAAATGTGCAGCAGTACATCAATCTGCACAAATGTCGGGGTTGGGAGGAGGAGCTTAAACGATGGCCCTGCCTAATGGAAAATTTAGCTATTCCGGTCGAGTTTAAAGGGGAAAAACCCACTCGACATTAACAATACAACAAAAGGCGCTATCAGCAACGCCTTTTGTCTTTCACCTTAGCTCACACAACTCACCGCTTTAAACCCTCTCAAGTAAACCCCCTCAAGAGTAAAGCTTTCGAACCGCGCCACTTAAGGGGCTATAGGGTCTACTTCAGCATTGCGGGTAGTATCGGCAAAGCGCACTAAATCGATCAGCTTCTCACTCTTGGCCACCACTACCGATACCATCGCATCGCCGGTTAAATTGACCGCCGTGCGCACCATATCGAGCAGCCGGTCCACGCCTATAATCAAGGCGATACCCTCAACCGGCAGGCCTACCTGCTGCAACACCATAGCCAAGGTAATCAAACCCACGCCAGGTACACCGGCAGTGCCTATAGAGGCGAGCGTCGCGGTGAGAATAACCAGCAAATAGCCGCTTAAACCAATCTCAATACCAAACGCTTGGGAGATAAATACCGTCGCCACACCCTGCATAATGGCCGTGCCATCCATATTAATAGTGGCGCCTAAGGGGATCGAGAAAGAGGCGACCTTTTTATCCACCCCCAAATCCTGCTCTACAGTGCGCATATTGATGGGCAGAGTCGCACTGCTGGAGGCGGTACTAAACCCAAACACCATAACCTTCCACATTTTGCGTAGGAAAATCACCGGACTTAACCCGCTCAAAAGTTTGAGTAACAGGCTGTAGGTACCCAAACCGTGCAGAAGCAGTACGAACAACACCGTAAAGAAATACTTAGCCAAATCGAGAATAGCGCCCACCCCCAAACTGGCAAACAGTTTTGCTAACAAACAAAACACACCATAGGGCGCGAAGTGCATTAGCAGCATGACCATTTTAAGCACTACGGAATTCAAGTGTTCAAACAGGTTCAGCATATTTCGCCCGGTTTCGCCGCCTGTATGAGAAATGGCAACACCAAAAAGAATGGCGAAAACAATCACCTGCAGCATATTGCCTTCCACCATCGCCTTGAGTGGATTGCTGGGGAAAATGTTTACAAAGGTATCTTTAATCGAGGGGGCTGCAGGGTTCGTAAAGCTCGCATCGGCCGTCATGTGAACGCCAGCGCCGGGTTGAATTAACACCGCCATAAACATCGCCAAGGCAATCGCCAAAGCAGTAGTGATGAGATATAGAATGAGGGTTTTAGAGGCGAGCGCACCCATGCGGCTATTAGAACCTAAAGAGGCTGCGCCACAGACCAGCGACACAAATACGAGGGGCACCACCAGCAATTTAAGCGAAGCTACGAAAATCTGGCCCAGCGCATCTAACAAGCCGTTAATGACAAATATATTGAGCCATTGCCCAATCTGACTTGGCGACTCGCCCCCTAAAACCATATTAAAACCGACACCGACGAAGACGCCTAGAATCATGCCAAGTAAAATTTTGCTGGTTAAGGACATAGGTAAGCGCTCAGTGTTTTGATTATTATGCGTTTTGGAAGGGTGTAGAAAATGCCGCAAAGCGGCACTTTCTAGAGTACTAGCACTAGCGTAGGGGTTTTAGCTGCCCTTAACCGCATCTTTCAAGGCTTTACCGGCCTTAAAGCTTACATTTTTAGAGGCAGCAATTTGGATTTCTGCACCCGTCTGTGGATTACGACCCGTGCGCGCGGCACGTTCGCTGACGTTGAATGATCCAAAACCTAAGAGCGCGACAGATTCACCGCGACCTAAGGCGCTGGTAATTTGCTCAATAAATTCAGATACAACTAAATCAGCCTTAGCGGGCGCAAGCCCAGTACTGTTGGCCAGTGCGACAACAATGTCAGTTTTATGCATGATAATTACCTTATATAAGCGGTTTGAACGCAGAGTTTACCTCTAGTCGCAGCACTAAGGGCAGCTTTGGCGCTATTTTTAACAGCAACCCACAACCAAGCTGGTAAACTGCCCGCCCTATAAAGCCAGTAAAATTCTCTGGAGAATCGTTTTTTGCCGCAGTTGCACTCCTCGCTCACACGCGCCGTTATTCGCTGGAAACCCTTGCTGCGCCTGCCGCGCAGCCAGCGTCCACCCACTGCGCTCTACCCTTGGTTGGCCGATAAGGGTTCACTCACAGCGCGCTTAGTCGATTTAAGCCAGGGCCAATTCAAGGTTGAAATATTACGCCAGTATTTGGGTAAAGCCAGCCGAAACGAACAAGGCGCACTGGGGATCGGGCGCCAAGAACTCTGCTTAATCCGCGAAGTCATTCTATGGGGCAAAGGCGAAGCTTGGATTTTTGCGCGCAGCCTGCTTCCCTTGCGCAGCCTTACCGGCAAGTTGCGCCATTTGCGCAAACAAGATCAAAGCCCGCTGGGAGCATTTCTGTTTAGTCAGCCACAATTAGCGCGCAGCCCTATTGCAGTTGCACCTATAAACGCACAGGATCAATACTTTCCCAGTGAGCTGGCGCTAACTAAGCCGCTCTGGGGACGCCGCTCCATTTTCTATCTCGCCGCCAAACCATTGCTGGTGAGTGAAGTGTTTTTGCCTGCGCTCTGCGCGCGTATCGCCCATTCATAATAACAACGACCAATGGCCTGAGAGGGATCATGACAACTGCCGACGACCAACCAACACCTCAAGACGCGAGTGTCGACGCATCTGCTGGGGATAGACCCAATGCCAAAAAACCTGTGGTACGCCAAAAAGCAGCACCTACAACTGCGGCTCCAGTAAAACAGCCCGCAAGCACCGCTAAAAAGCCTGCTGCGGCAAATCCCAAAAAGCCTGCGCCCGCAAAAATGACGAAAGCAGCCGATGCTAAGCCAGTTGCCTCAGCGCCTAAAACCACCACACCTGCTGCAGCTAAGTCTAAAACAGCTACATCTACAGCCACCACTAAATCCGCTGCCGCCACGTCAGTCGCGCACCAAGCTGTTGCGACCAAACCTGCTGTGCAACTAACGACACCAAGTGCACCAGCCACCATCGAAGCCGCCAAATTCACCGCCGCGACGAGTGCTGAAGACCCGCTATCTACACTGCCCACAACCAGCCTCACTCAAACTAAAGCGCAACTCAGTGCCCCAAAAACTAAGCACTTAAAAATCCGTAAAACGCCTGCACCCTCTACAAAAATGGCCGCATTACAACAAAAGTTAGCTATTTACGCACAACTGATGCGCCTAGACCGCCCTATAGGCATTTTGCTCCTGCTATGGCCAACACTCTGGAGCCTGTGGCTCGCCGCCAAGGGCATGCCTAGCCTCAAAAACCTGATCATCTTCAGCCTTGGGGTAGTGGTGATGCGCTCCGCGGGCTGTGTCATCAACGACTTTGCCGATCGCAAGATCGACGGTCACGTGCAGCGCACCCAACATCGCCCACTGGCGACAGGCGCGGTAAGCAGCCGCGAAGCCCTCGGTTTATTTGCGGGCCTGTGCCTCTTAGCATTTGGCTTAGTGCTCTTTACCGACCCCTTTACGATCAAGCTCTCCGTCGGCGGCCTAATACTCGCCTTCTGCTACCCCTTTATGAAACGCCACACTCATCTGCCGCAAATGGTGCTCGGCGCCGCGTTTGCCTGGGGCATCCCCATGGCCTACGCTGCGGAAGCAGGCATGCTCGATCAACGGGTTTGGCTGGTGTACTTAGCCGTAGTGCTCTGGACAGTGGTATACGACACCTTTTACGCCATGGTGGACCGCGACGACGACCTCAAAATTGGCGTTAAATCCACCGCGATTCTCTTTGGCGAACAGGATCGTTTCATCACCGGCGTACTCCAACTCATGACCCTTTACACCTTAGTGTTAGTAGGTGATCGCTTTGAGCTAGGCGCTTATTACTACTGGAGTTTGGTTGCTGTCGCAGGCCTTTTTGGCTACCAACAATGGCTAATTCGCTTTCGAGTGCGCGCCGCCTGTTTTAAGGCATTTCTGCACAATAACTGGGTAGGCGCGGCTATATTTGTTGGATTGGCTGTGGATTTTGCAATGAGATAAAAAAAGTAGGCTAGCTTCGCTTCCGCTTTGAATCATCATAAATACTGCTGGTTAGGGTGAGCAATTCACACAATGGGCACCTAATTGATGAGTTGCTGGCACCACTACTGATGTTTGCGCAGGTGGCCATAGATACACTCACCGCAACTTGATTGTATTGCTCCCTAGAGATCTACACCGCATTGCTTTCAGATAAAAATATAACTTAATTACCCCCCCCCCCAGGGAGACGACTTTCCACTCAGTTTTGTGGTATTTTTCCGCTGCAAAAAATTGCACATTGGCAGCTATTTCAAGGGCGAGCTAGCAGCACAACATAAGTTTTATATTTTAATAGTGCATACAAGCAGCCACCCAGCATCTAGCTGCTGACATGGAAAATATTTACCAACAATCTTGATGAATGACAAAGATAAACCTAAAAGGGATGAACCAAATGAAATCTAGCAACATACTCTTCAGTGCCGTCTTGAGCATCATGCTCACGGCATGCGGTGGCGGTGGCGGTGGCGGTGGCGGTGGCGGTGGCGGCAATTCGACCCCAAGCAAGACCACAACCTCCTCAACAGGTATAAGCTCACTCCAAAACATTTCCTTCAGCAGCCTTGCAGAAACTAGCTCAGCAATCCCTGAAAGCTCAAGCACCAGCAGCTTAATTAGCGAAGAACTCCCAGCAAGTTCAGTGCCCGCAAGCAGCACGTCCAAAAGTGCACAAATTCCTGTCGGTTCATCCAAAAGCAGTACATCAAGTTTAAGTAGCTCGCGTGCAAGCAGCCTTGCCAACAGCTCATCAAGCTCCAGCCAATCAAGCCTTTGGCTAGCTGCTAGCTGCAGCTTTAGTAATGATGGTGATGTATTCATCGATAAAAGCTGCGCTGGCGTGCTCGAACCTAATCTGTACGAATATACGAAAACCATACCCAGCACAGGCCGCGATTTAGCGTTAGGAACTCCAACCAATTTGATCACAGCGCAGATAATTGATAGTGGTGATAGTGTCCATCATCAGGTATTGGATATCACCTACAACCACGCAGCCTACAATGGCGGTGTTCATTTTGCGGCGCCCACACCAGGCAGCTTTGATTTGAGTAGCTACGCCTCTGGCAGCCTGCAATTTGATTTAAAAGTCATTGATCGAGGCGATGCCCAAACAACAGTGAACTACAAAGTCGTGTGTGGCTGGCCCTGTGAAAGCACCGAAATTCGCGTAACACCGACTCAATTAAATCAGTGGCAGACCATTTCAATTCCGATTTCGGACTTGGTAATGCGCGGCCTTGATCTCACCAAGGCAAGCACGGCGATAGAGCTGCTTCCTACGTGGGACGCGCAAGCTGGAGTTCATTTCCAAGTCGACAATATTCGCTGGATAAAAGACACCCACCCTATCACTAGTACCAAATGTTTCGGTCAGCATAGTTTCACAAACGTTTCACTACGCTTGGAGAGCTTGGATAGTATGACGACAGATTTTTCTCAGTGGTTAACCGCATATGAGCAGTTAAGCATTACCCCCGACTGGATCGCGCCTACGCAAAGCTGGGGCATGGTGATAGGTAATGAAACAAATATTCCCTCGTGCATCGAAAACGCCATTCTCTCTGCAGATGTATTTATTCCAAAAACCTATGTCGATGACGGCAGTATGTTGGTTGGCTTATATGCAACAGATGCTTCTGGCAATAAGATTTTCTTTGGCACCACGTCTGTCGCTGGCCTGAAAGCTGATGACTGGAATCACCTAAGCAAAAACCTAACGGGTGTATCCAACTTGGGCGCAATGAGGTTCCTAGGTGTCGCGGTTTATGCCAACGGTAAACCGTCAAATATTTCCGGTAAAATCCTTGTAGATAATATTGTCCTCAGTCATGCGGTGGGCGCCTCCAGCGTCAGCTCCAGCTCCAGCTCCTCATCTACCGGCAGTGTCTCAACGGCAAGCTGCAACCTCAACAATGGTGCAATTTACATGGATGGCCTCTGCCAGAATGTAGGCAACATAGGCATCTACAAACAGTCAACAAACAGTATTACTCAGGTCACTGGCAATAGCGCTACTGTAGGTAATGTCTCGCTCTATTTGAAAAGCGAAGATCTGGATCGTCCGCATATAATGCACATCATGTATGGCGTAGATGCGCAAGCCAACGGCCAGGTCACTCTGGAGCAAGCAGTAAATACCACTGTTAATTTAAGCGCCTATACAAGCGGAAAGTTAGAATTTGAACTCAAGGTTTATGACTACGGCAATGCTTCTGGATTTGCGGATAGGGATGACAAACTACACTTTACCGCCGACTGCGGCTGGCCCTGCGGCACTGTGGATATGACAGTTCGACCCACATTAACCAAGCAGTGGCAAACCATGTCCATCAGCGCCGCCGATATGATGCTGTCTGGTCTGGATCTATCCAAGATACATACGCTCTTCCAAGTCTTTCCTGCCTGGAATAAACAGCTGGGTGCTAACTACAAGATTGCCAATGTGCGCTGGGTAGCAAACGGTGGCGCCACGCCACCCGACATTTGTTATGGCAAATATTTCCGCGGTGAAAGCACCGTTATAGAGTCGCAAGTGCTTGATAATGGAGGCGGAACAGCCATAAAAATGGGGAGCAATTTTCAAAATCTCGCATTGGCAGGTTTCAACTGGGGCACGTCATCACGTATCTTCGGCTTAGGTATTCCCGCCGACACGACCCTAGCCAGCTGCGCGTATTCTGGTAATTTTCACTACCAAATGTATCTACCGGCAAGCTACGTACTTGATGGCAAGATGAAAGTCGGCATCATGTACACCGACACATCTGGCAAGCACGCCTATATGCCTGCTACCAGCGCGGCCGGCTTGCGCGGAAATGAATGGAACTCCATCAGCATTCCACTTTCTGCAGCTCCTTTTACACGCATGGATGCAGGCTTTAATGGGGCTAATTTAGCCTACTATGGCGTCTATCTTGATGCGAATGGCAAAGATCCCGCCATAAAAGGGGATATCTTGATCGACAATTTCATCATCACCCACTAAGCCTTCCTGCATACCTATGCCACCATCCTAAAGGGTGGTGGCAGTCACTAAAGTACCCGCATCACGTCTTTTATCGCGATATTTCTGCCAAACTCACTAAAATTGTGACCTATTTGTTACGCTGTCATAATTCTGTAACAGGGTGTTTATTAAATAAGCCCATGTAAATATTGTTACAGATTAACCACTAGGCAGATGTATATGACTGGACGCAAAATATTAATCGTTGATGATGAATCCGCAATTCGCGATATGTTGCGTGTCGCCTTGGAGATGGCCGAATATCAGGTCACCGAAGCCAGCAATGCACAGGATGCCCATAGCATCATCGTCGACAACAAACCCGATTTGATCTTGCTCGACTGGATGATGCCCGGCACCAGCGGTATAGAACTAGCGCGCCGCTTAAAGCGCGATGAAGTGACTGCTGATATCCCGATCATCATGCTCACCGCCAAAGGTGAAGAAGACAACAAAATCCAAGGTTTAGAAGTAGGTGCCGACGACTACATCACCAAGCCCTTCTCTCCGCGCGAACTGGTCGCACGCCTTAAAGCCGTGCTGCGCCGCGCTGATCCGCAAATCAACTCCGCGCCAATCATAGTACAAGGCCTGTGTCTCGATCCTTCAAGCCACCGCGTCACCATCCATGACCAGTCTGTCGATATGGGCCCCACCGAATATCGCCTACTTGAATTCTTTCTCACCCATCAGGAAAGAGCTTATACTCGCAGCCAACTGTTGGACCATGTCTGGGGCGGCAATGTATATGTCGAAGAGCGCACCGTGGATGTTCATATCCGCCGCTTGCGCAAAGCGCTTACCATTGACGGCCACGAAGACTTGGTGCAAACCGTACGCGGCACAGGCTATAGATTTTCCACTCGCATCGAAGCCTGATTGCTGTCGTAAGATTTTCAGAGGCGTGCAATTTTGCTGTTAAAAGGTTTCAGCGCTGAGCTCAAGCGCATTCTCATTGTTATAGGCACCTGCACTCTGCTCGGCCTCGTCATTGGCCAATTGGCGCTCACACTCTTGCTCGGTTGCGCCATTTACATTGGCGGCATGCTCTGGCAGATGCGCCGCCTTAATCAGTGGCTGCTCACTCAAAACAAAGAAAACCCCCCAGAGGCCAGCGGCATTTGGGGTACGATTTTTGACAATATCTACCAACTGCAACGCCATCAACAGCTTGAAAAAGAAAACCTGCAAGCCGTGATCAACCGCGTGCAGGAAATCAGCTCCGCCTTAAAAGACGGCATCATTATTCTCGACTGGCGCGGCCATTTGGATTTTTGGAACCCTGCTGCGCACCGTATGTTCGCCCTCAATGTAAAAGATCAGGGGCAATCGATTATTAACTTTATTCGCCACCCCAAATTTGTCAGCTATTTTGAAGACGGCAAATATGAAGACCCGCTAGAAATGCCATCCCCGCGCTTTCCCTCGCGCTATTTGCAATTACAAATTACCACCTTCGGTAAAAATGAACGGCTCATCGTCGTGCGCGATGTCACCCAATTGCACAACCTAGAAATGATGCGCCAAGACTTCGTGGCCAATGTATCCCACGAATTGCGCACGCCGCTTACCGTCATCAATGGCTATGTCGAAACACTCTCCGACAACAACACCACGCCCAGCTGGAACAAACCGCTGCAACAAATGCTGCAGCAAGCCAAGCGTATGTCACTGCTCATCAATGATTTATTAGTGCTCTCAAAACTAGAAACGACTGAAGCAGGGCACAACCAAAAACCCATTACCATCGAACAACTGCTCACCGTTGTAAAAAGTGAAGCAGAAGTGCTCAGCGCAGAAAAAAATCAAACTCTCAACCTCGTATGCAACAACACCACGCGGCCACTGCTATACCCCGGCAACGAAAAAGAATTGCACAGTGCTTTTTCTAATTTAGTCATCAACGCTATTAAATACACGCCGAACGAAGGCAAGATCAACATCCTGCTCTGGCAGGATCAAAAACACTTTTATATTTCAGTCAGTGACAACGGCCCAGGTATAGACAGCAAACATATTCCGCGCTTAACCGAGCGTTTTTATCGCGTGGATGCCAGCCGTAACAGCAGCACCGGCGGCACCGGCTTAGGCTTAGCAATTGTGAAGCATGTACTCATGCGCCATGAAGCAGAATTAAAAATTACCAGTGAACTGGGGCGCGGCAGTGTATTTATGTGCGTATTCCCACTGCAACAACCCCAGCGCTAAGATGCTTAGCGCAGGTGAATATCCACCTGCAAATCTTTATCAAGGGTAAAACTCGCCTCTTTAAAACTAGGCTGCCCATACTCGCCGCCGTTATTCGAAAAACCGTAACCCTCTGTGGGAATCCCCATAAAACTCTTATCGATCACGCCGTTCTCGTTTTCATCCTGATACAGCTTAATCGCGTAAGTACCTGCGGGTAGGTCGCCAAACTCTACGATCAACTCCCCGCCACTCAACGCCAATTTTTTCGCCGCCACGGTGGGGGTATTAGCATCATAACTTTCTTGCTGATTATGCAAAGCAACCAGCATCACGCCCTTATTGGATTTTATTTTATCAATATGCAAGCGTAAATCGTGAGCCATAGTCAATTGACTCACCATAAGCGCACTCAACACCGCAACAGACCCTATAAGATTGAGTTTCATTCTATTAATACTCCTTCAGTAGATTATCGAGTTAGCATCATAAGCCACGCCACAAACCCAGCAGCATCACAAAACGCATGGTTTTGACCTGACATATGTCAGCGCTTTACCCACCCTACAAAAGAATAAAACGATATGAATCCTAGCATTTGCTTATTGTAAAAGTGGTTTGTGTAGGTGATGCCAAGTTGTTGACTGAAATAGGGTTTAGGCCTATGGTGCTGAAAGCCCACAAAAACATGTATGCTTCCGGCAAAAAAATCATCACGACGGCGATAAAATAGCTACGCATAGGTGAGTATGAACTGGGTTCAAGACGCGAAGAAAATATTTAAAATTTCAAAACCGGAGCACTTTACCAATTACGAGCATTGTGAAGAGTGTGCCGAACACGACGAGACGCTATTGAGTAGCGCAATTGATACAATTGGGCTAGACGAACTAGGCAGCCCGGGATGGGATCCAATATGTTTCAGTACAAGCGAGGGGAAAATATACTACATGCCTGCATTTGTTCGTTTAAGTCTGGATACAATAGATAATGAATTCTATCTTGGACAGCTTATTTATCACCTAGAGAGTGATGGAAAAAATAGCGATTTTTACAATGCCTGCAACGATGAACAAAGAAAGTTTATAGCACGCCTCATGGAATTTATGATAACCCATTATACCGCTCAACTGGTGCTAAATGGTTGCGAAGATGAAGCATTAAAAGTGTATGGAATTTGGGCCGCTATATAAATCTATTAGTACATTTAGCTCACCTGTTAGCTACGAAGATCTAACGAGCTCGGGTCTCGTCTTGCCTTTTTCTTTTTTAAATAAAAACTCTCTCTAAGCTCCCGCGCAAAAAACATGCTGAGTTTTTTTATGATTGGCTTCTACAAGATGCTTAACAACCCACGCTAAACACCCTGTAAGTTGCATTCCGTCTTACCCCTCAAGCACATTAAATTGCACGCGCGCTAGCTGTTGATAAAGTTCGCTGCTGCTCAGCAATTCGCTGTGGGTGCCTTGGTCTACGATTTTTCCTTGCTGCAGTACCAAAATACGATCGGCGTTGATTACCGTTGAGAGGCGGTGGGCGATCATGATGGTGGTGCGATTTTGCATGAGCCGCTCGAGCGCGCGCTGTACAACTTGCTCGCTGTTGGAGTCGAGGGCGCTGGTGGCTTCGTCTAATAAAAGGATTGGGCGATCCGCTAAGATTGCGCGCGCTATGGCGATACGCTGTTTTTGTCCGCCGGATAAACGCACGCCGCGCTCACCGAGGTAGGCGTCCAAACCGCCGGGCAACTGTTCAATAAATTCACTGGCATAGGCGGCTTCGCACGCAGCGAGCACCTCCGCATCGCTGGCGTCGGGGCGACCATACCGCACATTGTCGCGCAGGCTGGCTGCAAAAATTACGGGGTCCTGTGGGACTAATGCGATGCGCGCGCGCACCTCGGCTAAATCTGCCTGAGTTAGCGCGACACCATCGAGCAAAATGCGCCCCGCAAGGGGATCATAAAAACGCTGCAACAATTGAAAGAGTGTTGTTTTACCTGCGCCTGAAGGGCCGACCAAGGCTACCTTTTCACCCGGCGCGACCTGTAAATTAAAGCCTGTAAAAATCGGTGCATCTAAGCGCGTGGGATAAGCAAAGCGCACATCTTCCAGCACCAAAGCGCCGCGTGCGGGCACCGGCAAGGGCTGCGGTTGTGCTGCCAATACAATGGCTGAAGGTGTGGCTAAAAGCTCGACTAAGCGCCCTGTTGCACCGGCTGCCCGCTGCAGTTCGCCAATCACTTCTGAAATCGTGCCCATGGCACCCGCAACCACTACCGCGTAAAAAATAAACGCCGATAACTCGCCGCCACTCAAGGTGCCCGCCAACACATCATGGCCGCCGACCCATAGCACTAAGGCGATGGCGCTGAACACCAGCGTAATAACTGCCGCGATTAAGAGCGCGCGCTGCTTCACCCGCGCAACGCCCTTGGCAAAGGTTGACTCTACGCGATCGCCAAAGTCGCTGCTGCTGTCCTGCTCATGCCCATAAGCCTGCACGGTGCGAATTTCGTGAATCACCTCATCGGTAAACGCGCCCACTTCTGCAATTGAATCTTGGCTCGCGCGCGCTAATTTTTTAAGACGTCGACCAAAAACAATAATGGGCACCAGCACCAAGGGAATCGCTGCCATGACCAGCGCAGTAAGTTTCAAACTGGTAATCGCCAGCATCACCATGCCGCCAATTAATAACAGAATATTGCGCAGCGCCATGGACACGCTCGAGCCTATAACTGTTTCCAATTGCGTGGTGTCATTGGTCAGGCGCGACAACACGTCGCCAGTGCGATTCTGCTCAAAAAATTCTGGCGATAAACCTAATAGATGACTGAACACCTTACGGCGCAAATCGGCGGTGATGCGCTCGCCCAGCCAGGACACCAAATAAAAGCGACAATAGGTGGCAACCGACATCACCAAAATTACACCTAATAATCCTAAAAGTGCGTAATCGAGCAACTGGGCATTGGCCCCGCTAAAGCCCCGATCAATCACCTGCCGCAAACCCTGCCCAATCAACAGCACTGAACCCGCCGCGACCACCAATGCCACCAATGCGAAAAACATGCGCAGCCGATAGGGATAGAGCAGATCAATCAAAATAGTTTTACGCGATAAACTCTGCGGAGCAGTGTGACGGGAGGAGGGCATGACAATTCCTAGATTGATAAAGGTTACACAAGAGTGTGCAGTACAGCGAACCTACTCAAACTGGGGGAACAGACAGCTAAAAACAACCCTTAAGGAAAACTTGGTGACAAATGCCATCTATTTGAGAATATTGGATTTTATTGTTTTTAACCTAAAAGATATGGAAGCACTTAAACACCGACAAAAAAGCCACCGCATTTGCATGGGGTGGCTTTTTGGGGAGTGTCACTGGTGCTGGGTTATTGCTGTACGCAGTCCACAAAGTAGTCTTTCTTGCCATCCACTTCGCGTTTTACTAACCCGTGTACGTCGGTTTCGAAGCCGGGGAACTTCTCGTTGAAATCGCGTGCGAACTTCAGGTAATCCACGATGATTTTGTTGAAGCGTTCACCGGGAATTAACAACGGAATACCGGGCGGATAGGGCGTTAACAAAATGGAAGTGATGCGTCCTTCGAGTTCGTTAATGGGCACGCGCTCAATTTCACGGTGCGCCATTTTGGCGAAAGCGTCGGAAGGTTTCATGGCCGGTTGCATGTCGGACAGATACATTTCTGTGGTCAAACGCGCTACATCGTAAAGACGATAGAAGTCGTGAATTTGCTGACACAAATCCTTCAGGCCCATACGCTCGTAGCGCGGGTTTGCCTGCGCGAACTCCGGCATGATGCGCCACATGGGTTGGTTTTTATCGTAGTCGTCTTTGAACTGCTGCAGCGCGGTAAGCAGCGTATTCCAACGGCCTTTGGTGATACCGATGGTGAACATAATAAAGAAGGAGTAGAGACCGCACTTCTCGATAATGACGCCGTTTTCCGCGAGGTATTTGGTCACAATCGACGCGGGAATACCTGTGTAACTGAACTCGCCGTTCACCGACAAGCCGGGGTTGATAATAGTGGCTTTGATCGGGTCGAGCATATTGAAGTTGGGCGCGAGCTTACCAAAGCCGTGCCAGTTGTCATCGCTGCGCAACACCCAGTCGTCGCGTTCACCTATGCCGTCATCGCAAAATTCATCGGGGCCCCACACTTGGAACCACCAATCTTGGCCCCATTCGGCATCGACTTTTTTCATGGCGCGACGGAAGTCGAGTGCTTCGAAAATCGACTCCTCTACCAAGGCGTGGCCACCGGGCGCTTCCATCATAGCCGCGGCAATATCGCAGGAGGCAATAATGGAGTATTGCGGCGAGGTGGAGGTGTGCATCAAGTAGGCTTCATTAAAAGCATCTTGATCCAACTTCACCGTTTCTGATTCGCGCACCAGGACTTGCGAAGCTTGAGATAGACCCGCCAGCAGTTTGTGCGTTGATTGGGTGGAGAAAATCATCGACTGTTTGGCGCGCGGGCGATCTTTGCCAATGGCGTGCATGTCTTTGTAGAAATCGTGGAAGGTAGCGTGAGGCAGCCAAGCTTCATCGAAATGGAGCGTGTCGATTTTGCCATCGAGCATTTCTTTTAAGGTTTCTACGTTGTATATCACACCGTCATAAGTGGACTGAGTGATGGTCAAAATACGCGGCTTTTTATTTTTGGCTTCGCGCGCGAAAGGGTTCGCTTCAATTTTGCGCGCGATGCTTTCTGGGGTGAACTCTTCCAGCGGAATCGGACCGATGATGCCGAGGTTGTTGCGCGTCGGCATGAGGAACACGGGAATTGCACCGGTCATAATAATGGAGTGCAAAATCGATTTATGGCAGTTGCGGTCAACCACCACAATATCGCCCGGCGCTACGGTGGAGTGCCACACCATTTTGTTGGAGGTAGAGGTGCCGTTAGTCACGAAGTAGCAGTGATCGGCGTTGAAAATGCGCGCGGCATTGCGCTCAGATGCAGCAATTGGGCCGGTGTGATCGAGCAATTGACCGAGTTCTTCTACGGCATTACACACGTCGGCGCGCAACATGTTTTCGCCAAAGAATTGGTGAAACATTTGGCCGATCGGCGATTTTAAAAAAGCCACGCCGCCAGAGTGACCGGGGCAGTGCCACGAGTAGGAGCCGTCCTGCGCGTAGTGCACCAGCGCGCGGAAAAACGGTGGCGACAGGCCGTCCAAATAGGATTTGGCTTCGCGAATAATATGGCGCGCCACGAATTCAGGCGTGTCTTCAAACATGTGAATAAAGCCGTGCAGCTCGCGCAGGATATCGTTGGGGATATGGCGCGAGGTGCGGGTTTCACCGTACAAATAAATGGGAATGTCGGCGTTCTTGTGGCGAATTTCTTCCACAAAGGCGCGCAGAGACTTAAGCGCGTGATCGGTTTCTTCGAGCGAGCCTGCGCCAAACTCTTCATCATCAATGGACAAAATAAACGCTGAGGCGCGCGATTGCTGTTGCGCAAATTGCGATAGGTCGCCGTAGCTAGTGACGCCGAGTACCTCCATTCCCTCTTCTTCCATGGCAGCGGCGAGCGCGCGAATACCAAGGCCTGAGGTGTTTTCAGAACGGAAATCTTCATCGATGATGACAATGGGGAAGCGAAATTTCATGGAAGCTCCATAGGGTAAAATGACTGGAGTTACACTTGCCGACGTGACCGCCTCTGGGTGGTGAATGTTGTGAGCAGTGCTGACTAAACCGCACTGAATAGCTGGCTGAGCATAGCGCGCATCTATGACAATATGCAGAGTCAAGATGCAGAAGGCTGCGCTCAGAGCGGGTGCGATTGTAGTCTAGTTGGCCCCATTGAAACATATTTTGGTGCAATTGTTTTGCATCATGGCCCAAGATGAATCAATACCAAAGATCACTGCTTATATTAGTACGAGGATTTTACCGTCACCATTGCCAATCAAGGCGCGGGTGAAAGCCTCAGTAGAGGGCGGATTGATGCGCAAGTAGCGATGCTCCTAAGGTGTAAGCGAAGAGGCCTCGGATGCAGAAGTAAAAGAAGACGCGCATGAGGACAATACAGAAGCCAAGGAACTAGCTGAGCTAGAGGGTGAAACGACAGAATCTAATGACAGCGCGGTATGAGCAAGAGCATCCGTCGCTAGCGTTGCCAAGGCAGCAGGCATAAGCGCATCGATTTGGCGCTGCTCCTGGGGCGAAGGCGTTTTATAACCGCGCGGTAAATAACCATCTAAATAATTCCAACCAAATCCCCAGCGATAGGGCGCCATCCAATAGGGGCTGCCGCCCCAGCGCACATTGGTATACATGTAGTTCGCCATGCCTTTACCCTGTGCCGCTGCGACACAGATTTTAATCGCCTCATCCGCCTCTTGGCGCTGAACCTCACTGCCGCCCATCCAATAGGCGAGGTCGTGGGCGACGCAACAGTGGCGCCACAGGTCGGGCTGCTCTGGGGTTCCGTCAATCCACATGGAGCAGCCATCAGTGCTGAAGGGTTTTAACGGGCTTGATTCCGGCGGCGGATTTTGTGGGGCTTCAGTACCCTCGGCTTGCGTATCGGCATCTTCAGCTAGCACCCCTAGGCTGAAACAAAATATAACCAAAGAGCAGAGCAAACTGCCCCGAACCTTGCCAATAAAGCCAATAGATCTATTGAATGGCATCCGTGTAATTCCCCAGAGTTGTAGACTTTGCTGCGATTAACGCATTGCCCCTGTTGCAAAGGGTGTGTCAATCATGCGGGCATTGTACAATGACACCCAACTTTGAGTGCAAAAACCCGCGCCAACCTGAGCGCACAGCCGGATAGCAGCTATGAACGATAAAAAAACCACTCACTTTGGCTTTCAAGAAGTTCCTGTCGAGCAAAAAGCGGAGCGCGTTGCCGAGGTATTTCACTCGGTTGCCGCCAAATACGACCTGATGAACGATCTGATGTCGGGCGGCATTCACCGCCTGTGGAAGCGTTTTACCATTGAAGCTT
>Ga0070748_1000264_pt1 | contig 26506 bp, 52 predicted proteins | sample VirMetDEL_Nov_12_FD_77015 | JGI IMG/M metagenome (GOLD analysis project Ga0070748, IMG submission 77015) | Aqueous microbial communities from the Delaware River and Bay under freshwater to marine salinity gradient to study organic matter... | ecosystem: Environmental > Aquatic > Marine > Coastal... | reverse complement strand
TAGTTCCACGTAAAAGATATGGAATTTTGTTTGAGAGGGTTGAAAGGAGGCTGTGACCCGGTGAACTAGGGGAGTCGTTTTCACATAACTAATCTCAATCACAACTATTTCCTAACGTAACTACATCAATCAATTAACTAATTACATATCACAACTAAACACAAATAAGTCCTAACAAATTAATGCTAGGACTTATTATGCTTGAGCTAAACTACTTCTTATTTATTATAGCTAAGCCTATAATGATCAGAAGAATATACCAGACTATTAGTAATAATGCCATAGCTTATAGTTTAATAGTGTAAAATACCATGCCTTTGATAAACAAAGTTAGACCATAAAATAGACTGAAATTCTGAGCTATATTTAAATTTATCTTTCATAGACTCAAATGCTTCCAAGTATATTTCTTGAAGCAATATATACTGCTTTGGAGTGATGCTTAAAGATTCAATGCCTGATATTTTAAGCATATGCCTGTCAATTGTAAACCACTTACTATCTTTAGGGTTGTCCAAATGCTTGAAGAAATTTAGAGTTTTATGAGCTTTCATATTTGTATTAATCCAAACAATCAAACCTTTAACATACCATTGATTAAGTATCTTATATTTATCTCTAGTTTGTATTAAGTCAATACACTTATTAACATTCTGACCATAGGTACAAAATTTTGGCTTACAGGACTCATCAAAGTTTGCGTGGTACCACTTAATAAAATTTATTACGTCTTCTATATTTTTGTCCCAACGGTTTGCCGGGGATAAAATAGAAGCAAATAATAGTATCTCACTTTCGCTAAAATGCCACTGGGTAGGCATGTAAACTTTTTGTAATTCATCTAATAACTCCTTTCTGGCAAAGGAATACCAATTAACGCCAAAATTAATATTGAAATTTTCACTATTAATAAAGTTTTCGATATTTGCCCGAAAGTAATCACTACTTTCGGCCAATTGAATTGTTAGGTTGTTTTTCATACTAGTATCTGAATGAATTTAATAATTCGGTAACTGCAAATGCCCTTTGGTCTTCAGGAAAAAAACCATTAATTCTAAAATATGCAATTTGACCTGCTGTTTCAATATTAAGTAATTGCAAGTCCCATCGGTTTAAACCATACTTTAAACCAATTTTTGTCTGGGCATAATTAACTAATAATTCAGATTCGAATTCGAAATCTAAATTTTCAGTAATGTGAATAAAATCGTGAAACGCTCTAAATTTTTGGTTTATTACTGGATCTCCAAAAATTGTTTTTTCGCAATGTAGAGTACTAATTTTAAGTATGTGTGTACTTTCAAACTGTTTAACCATATCATTAAAATCTTTGTAGGGTTCAAAATCTACAAATTGAGTTTCAAAAGGCAGTTTATTGAACTGGTCTTCAATAAACCTATTTAAAGTGATACTGAAAGGAATTGATACTTTGTATCTTTGAATTAGCCCTAACTTGGTATTAATGTTTTTCATAATTTTAGTTTAATATATGTATAAATTTTGACTGGCAAAATAAACTCCAAAAGTAACTATTAATAAACTTACTGCTAGTACGATTACAAATTGATAATTTTTCATGTTAATATATTTTTAGTTTTGAGTCTTTTTGGTTTGTTCCTTCCGACTTTTCAAATGTACGATTTTTTTAATTAGGTACAAACTTTTGTAAAAAATAATCAATTTATTTTTACACCTTTAAAAATAACGCGCGCCCGTGTTATAACAATTTAATCAAATAAAACAAGTAAAAACATATTTATTTTTTATTTATTTATTTTTTGTAATAGTTTGCATTAACCAATTTTTTTCGTACTTTTAGGCATGGAAAAAAACGCAAAAGTACTCGAAAACGATTTACCTAGTTTGGCATTAGCAATTTGCAAATATGAGGGCAAGACTGGAACTGCAAAACAATTACAAAAATGCGGGAAAAACTGGCAGTACAACGTAACTGCAATGTTTAACTATTGTAAATTAAGGGGCCTAGTATAGCCCTTTATTTTTTAGTTATGCTACGAACATTACGTAATTAAGACCATATTTTTAGTTACGTTACGAACATTACGTAATTGAGACCATATTTTTAGTTACGAAACGATCGTAGACAAGGTGTGTCGAAACGTGTAGTTGACCACCTAAATAGCCCAGACCCACGTATCCGGAGCTCCGTATCCAGACGCTTGTATCCAGACCGCTGTATCCAGACGTTCCACGTGGAACACTTCACGCTCAAACATAATCTTGTCTAAAAATATTATGTAAGTACGTAATACTTTGTCGAAATTTTTGTGGAAGTATGGTAAGTTTTGACATATTTTTGTGGAAGTATGGTGTGTTTAGGCGGTTTTATGCTTGAACGAGTGTACCGTTTTATTTTTGTGAGCCAGATATCCGAACTAAACCCACCAAAAAAGTTATCCACAAGTTATCCACATTTTATTAGTAGTTATCCACAAGTTATCCACATTTTATTAGTAGTTATCCACAAGTTATCCACATTTACTACTCCAAATCATTCTTATCAATCTTCACATACTCAAGCGAGAACATAATAATCAAAGTACATAATGTTCCAACAAGCTTATCCTCCACTAAACTATCTTGGTCTCTAAGCGTCTCGTTTAATGCTATCACGAGGATAAACTGAATCAACATTAGTAACCCATTCACTAAACTTCTAACAATCTTTTTCATAACGATCTATTTTTACATTAAACTATTTTAAAACAAGGGGGAGGGGGAGGGGGGGGGTGTAGGGGGAGGGGTGGGGAAGAGAGACGGGCATAGCGCTCTTGTCTCTCCACCTAATTCTCCCTGTACATCAAAAGTATCTCCTCGCATAGTAGTCCTCATCATTAGGTCTAGCTTCTGGATTTATAAAGTAGAATCCATTATAATTACCAGATGCATGCAATACACCTTCAATCATCGTACACACACCTGCTTTAAACTTGTAGGTTGCATACTTATCCTCTCTAGCAAGCATATCGTTTGCCATTAGCTTAACCGCTTCTACGTCTACTGTCTTACGTGATCTCATAACTACTTCAACATTAAGTTTAACTCTTTCTTTATCTCTCTAGCACACTCACCTCTCCACTGACCAGCATTAGCAAGAAAGTAGAGAACAATACTACGCCCAGAATCACATCCATACATCTCATCAATACCACCGAGGCTTTTCATGGCAACTAGGTAGGGGAAGGCACTTGTGACGATTCGCTGACCCTTGCCAGTAATCCAGTCTCGCTCAATCTCATAAGCAATAGTTGATAATAGTCTCATTTCTGATTGTTTAATCGTTTAACTTATACCAAACAACAGCTTGATACGTGCTAAACCTTTCTGTATTAATCATTATCTTCTAATTCTAATAAGTTCTGAATAGCTTCTTCCTCACTTGCCCCAAACCCAACTGGATCACCTAAATCCCACCCCTCACGAACAGCTTCCCAATCAAATTGTCTAATCGGAATAGGTGGTGGATTAAATCTCGTCTCAATCTTTTTAGCGTCTTTCATAATTTCTTTCATTTAAGTACCCCACAAACATAAGAGGAAAAATCGAAACCACCGAATAAAAACAAAAAATAATCAAAAGTAGTACCCATGACCACTACGAAAAACACCTTGAGTCCCCCATGTCGATAAAATTAGTTAAGAATAAACATAAACAAATCATCAAATAAACCAAATAATATTCTGTAAAGCATCAAAAAACAAAACATTCTACCTCGTTGGGGGACTTAGTATACTAATAATAATAATATATATATATATTATATGATTATAGAGTAGAAAGCTTTTCTTAGTACCCCTACACCCCCAAGAAATTAACGAAAAGCCTAAAGAGCTAATTTAAGCCTCCTAAACAAACCAACCCTACCAAGTATATGCCCCAACATATATAACGCCACCACACCCCCTTAAAAGAAGCGTAGCGACAAAGTACGCCTCCACCCACGACACAAAAAAAGGTACGCACCAGAGGAACGTACCTTTAAACAAACTAATACCAAATTAATCAATAAATTTCCACTCTTCCCATACTGTATAATTCCCAGTAGCTGGTTTACCTTTAATAATATTGGTAGTCGCATAATCCACCCTACACGCAACAGATTTACCATTAAAATGAAGAAACTCTCTTACAAACCACTCCTGAGTATTTGTATCCTTCACCATAATAAGCTGGTTCTTAACAGGTAAAATGGGATCGTCAGCACGCTTATTCTTGTAGTGGAACGCATCAAAAATTCTTTCAAGTTCTGCAAGCTTCTCAATAGCCTCCAACATCTCACTAACTTTCATATCTTTCATAACAATAATCCTTTTAGCACACCCCAAGCCTCATTACACTCACTCTTCGTCTCCTCATAAACTAACCGAGCACCTTCAACCGTACCAACTAAATTTTGATAGGACGCAAGATCGTCAACAAACAGCTTTTCACCAACAATAAAAACCTCACAATCATTAACCTCACGATCCAGAAATATAGCAATGCCAACATAGAACTTACCATCATAGCGACTCAACACACCCTCAAAATATCCTCCATCACACACCGCTACAACCTTCTTCCCCACAAGCTCCTCTGCAACCCTCTGACTCCGACTCTTATGTTCAGCCTTATCAAACTGATCAATTAAGTCCTGATCAACCATATCACAGAATTCACTGAACTCAGCAAAATAACCAATTCCATCTAACTCAAACTGAAGCTTATTCCTACCCTCAACAAGGTATGCCTCAACACCCCTATACTTTATCATCCTTTTCATAATGTCTCGTCTAATTTATCCACCAAATCACTCCAATAATCATGTCCCTGCTTACTTTTGTCCCACACAAAAGCATAATATAGCGCACTAATAGCAGAGTCTGCGGTATCGTTAGGTGTAACATCTCCTCTAGTTTCATCGATCTCAGCATTCTTAATCGCTTGACTCCTATAAGGCTCATCAAGACTTTCTAACCACTCTCTAATTGTTTTCATATCTATCTATTTATTTTTTAACAAAACCTCTAACCCAAACCCCATCAACCATCACATCAGTCTCAACTAACTCAACCTCAACAGCACGACAATACTTGTAAGCATAAGCACCGAAATAGCTATTCATCATAATACCCTCCTCAAAATCATCATCACCTACAACAATATACTTTTTAGCATGCTCAGCAACAAATACCATCTTCTGCCAATCGTCATCATCTTTAGTATCACTCACCTCAACAACGTCACCACATTTGAATGTTACAACAGACTCAGCCCTAACATAACTAACCCCATCCCCACTCAACACAAAATCCCCAAACACTTCTTTGGTATAGGGATTAGGAAGAGTACAATCTACCCATCTGCCCATAGTCCACTCCTTAAACTCACTAGTGTCACCATCACCCTCATCCTCACGATAAATCTTACCAACTACAAACTTTTTAGCACTACTAGCATTCCTAACCCACTCAAAATAACGATATACTTTTTGATCTTCCATAATATTTTTTTGTTTAAGTACACTACAAACATACAACACGAAATCAACAAATCCAAATAAAACTTTAAAATAGTTGCTGTAAGGGAAGGATTCGAACCTCCACGTGGCGACTAATCACCACACCTCCGGGACAGGGAGGCTTGTCTGCCAATTCCAACACCCTACATCACAATTACTTACTCCAATTGTGCCTCTTTTCACTCGCCCTCTTGACCACCTTTAACAACTCATAGTCACTGGGTTGAAACAAAGGAGTCTCAGCATCAACACCACTCAGACTAAACTTGTCACCCCACCTCCTAGTCTTATAGGCAGTACCACTATCATTAATCATCTCATCAAACAACAACACCAAAACTCTCTCACCAGCACTCACCGCACTACCATAACCACAAAAGTGTAAATACACAGGATGCCTCCACCTATCAGAAGGTAACAAATCCCGATCATTGCGAAGTCCGTCCACCCGATAAAACACATCAGCATACCAGTGACCAGCAATCAACTTACTCCCCCATACTGGAATTCTAAATAGTTTATCGCAACCACTTTCTTTTGCTACCTCGTCATCGTTCAAGAATATCCTCCTCTTACCTATCTTGCCTTTACGTGTACTTGTTCTCATACCTCCCACCAAAAATATCCAACAACATACTGACCTGCATCAGACCTAACAGTTACCTCGTTATATCGATTAAACCTACCTTCGTTCCTATCAACAATCTCAACAAGATCACTATTAACACAGTCAACATCCCCACATATCTCTGCCTCAGCACCTTTGACCATCTCCTCATAAGTCCCAAATTGCTCACTATCTCCCAAACTAAACCAAATCTTATATTGATACATCATACGTTAGTTAAAGTGACCTGACCTTTAAAGTCCTCAAAATAATCAATTATCCACCCCTCAGAATAATATCCAGTATGATCACCAAAAGGATCGTTATTACTCACAACAGTACCTTTATGTTCGTTTAAAAACAAAACTATCTTGTTGTCAATCTTTAGCTTCATCAACTTTGGAAAAGCAATACGTGACACCTTACTTTCTTCCTTAACTTCGCTCTTAATCATGTCTTTATTATTTATGTTTAAACAACCTATAAATTCTCTTAACTTCCTGGAGCTTCTCAGTTTTAGCATCCAATTGTATCAACGTAACAATCTTTTCATCCAACCACACCTCAAACGGATCAGCGACAACACTCTTCTCGTCAACACTCTCACACTCAGAATCACAAAACCACCAACCACTAGCATAGTAATGAGAATCATTAGTATCATAATGATCAACCTTATTAATTGTAACAATATCACCAATCTCAAACTCGTGTCCGCTAAGCACACAAGTAATACGCACCTGATCACCAACATTAAACTTAGTTGTATTCTCAATCACCTCTTCCCAATCGTTAGGATACGTATACACCCAATCTTTTACACTTAAACAGCTGGGCATTTTAAAGTCTTCACTATAAACCTGCCCTTTAACATAGTCACCGTATTGCCCTGACACTAATCTAAACTTTTTCATAATTTTTGTTTTTAAGTACACTACAAACTTACAACGTCTAATCAACAAATCCAAACAAAACTTTAAAATATTTTTTTACGTTAACTAAAACATGAGAAACAAACAGCCCTACCAAAAAGTATTAGAGCACATACTAGACGTGGAACTCGCTGACATACTACTACTTAACGACGAGGAGAAGACATTTGTTACCTTCTATCTCTCTGGAATATCAGATGGTGAAGCAAGATTAAAAACAGCAAAAAAGCATGATCTTGAGGGCACACCAAATTATCCAAATAAAACTAAGGTAAAACAATACATCGCCATTTCAATCAAACGTGCTAACGAAGTAGCTAAAAAGAATGACGGTGAAGCAATCATAACTGTAGCAGAGGTAGTAGAAGAACTAGCAGACATGATACGTGACAGAGAAGGTCAGGATGGACGTGTCAGGGTAAAATCTGGTGAAGTACTCCTCAAACACCTAAATGGCTTCTCAAAACACAACGAATCAAAAGCATCCAAGACACTCATTGCAGTAAATGGTATGACAGATGACGAGCTTATTGACCGAATCAAAAAATTACAAAACTCAGTCCAACAAACTATAAATATCGATACCTCAACACAACTCCTAGACCTTGGACAACTCTCTGACGAAGATATTTATAACTCTTTCGAAGTACCAGATGAATAAATCAACAACGATCCCACCAATATACTCCCCCCCAAAGTGTACACAAATAGCTGAATGTCAGGCACAATACGACCAGACCAACCAAAGCTTCTCATGTACATTATGCAAACTAATCTATAAATACTAATGGCTCAAGCTACCGAAGAATACCTACTACTCCTTGAGGCAGAACGAAGAAGGTGTAAGAGTGATATGTACTACTTCTTAACTAAATGTTGGGAAATAGTTGACCCATACACAGAACTCGAGTCAAACTGGCACATCAAATATCAGTGTTTCATTGCCCAACTACTTGCCACAAGAGTAGCCAACAGTCAACCATCTGTGTTCAATCAAGTACTCATCAACGTACCTCCACGTTCACTAAAGAGCTGGATTTTCAATATCGCACTACCAGTGTATGCTTGGATATTAAATCCATCACTACCACTGATCACATCATCCTACTCAAGACCACTATCTGAAACATTTGCACGTAAATCACAGTTAATTATCAACTCAGCTTGGTTTCAAGAATTATTTGGCGACGATATAAAAATAGGTCGTGGCGAAGGGGGTAAAGAGAGTATAGTTGAAACAATTAACACACTTGGAGGATCACGCTTTATCACATCAACCTCTGGAACAGTAACAGGAAAAAACCTTATGATCGGAGTAACAGATGATCCAATTAAGGTCTCGGACGCTAAGTCAAAGGTTATGTTGGATGACGCAATTGAGTTCTACACACAATCCTTCTATAATAGAGCCAACGATCCAAAGGTAGCGGTACAGATCATCATCATGCAACGAGTAGCTGAGGGCGACTTGGCAGGTTATCTAATCGAGAACTATAGCGACGACAAGAAATTCCTCCACATAAATCTTCCTGTACAAAGAAATGGGAAAGAGAAGCTACCACTGATCGATCTATTCCTAAAGAAGTACCCAGAAGAAGTTGGTAAGGTCTACAAAAACAACTATCTATTTGGTAACAGATTTGATGACACGTTCATCGCTCAACTAAAAAAGATGGGAGCTATATATTTCAACACACAATATATGCAAGACCCATTACCACCAGACGGTATTATCTTTAAAAAGGACTGGTTTACCATCATACCACGTTCTGAGTATGAAGCACTTGCACGTCAGTACCACCTACGTCCAACCTTCATCACCGATACAGCATACACCACCAAAACGATGAATGATCCGACTGGAATGATGGCGTACACCTACCACGATGGCACAATGTACATCAGTGGTTATAAGGCAGAACACGTTGATAGTGCATACATACCAGACTTTGTAAAGAAGTTTGTCGTGGCTAATGGCTATGACAGAAGAAAGAGCTTAATCACAATCGAGCCAAAAGGATCAGGTAAAGTAGCAGTTTCGTTACTAAAAAGACACACAGAACTAAATGTTACTGAATATAAGTATCCAAAGAGTGCCAAGGTAAACATAAATATGAGTAAAGAAGAAAGAGCTGATCCTGTAGTTCCCTTAGCAGAGGCAGGTAAGATCGTGCTCGTTGAGGGTAATTGGAACGATCCATTTCTTAGTCAAATCACATCCTTTCCACTAGCAACCCACGATGAAGCAGTGGATTGTATGGTAATGGGTGCACTCAGATGCCACTACATAGATAGTCGTGGTAAGAGCTTCACACCAAGAATGGTTAGGTAGCAGTTGCGTATATATCTTTTATCAGCTAAAACACAAAAATACCCTTTAAACCTAATCTAAAGGGTATTTTTGCAGTTGCCTATATATTATGTTAGCTGCAAGGTGGCTTAACTTCCATCCAGTAGGTTATCACATTACCATTATAAGCCCATCCGCTACCGTTCCAAGTTTCCCAATGCACTTTGCCATCTTTTCGGTGTACGAAGTATTTGCCGTACTTAGTTGGTCTTGTTTCGGGTTTATTCCAATCAAACGCCACCCAATAGCTAACATTAGATAAAACCAATAGCTTGTCTATTGCTTCGGTCTTGCTTATGTCATCCCTGAGTAGGTCTGTTACTATATCAAATATTTCGTCTTCCATATCGCTACTGCTTTTATCCATGTCCGTTAGCAACAAGCGTTAAGACAACTCCGTACCAGCTTTTATTGCACTTATTAAATCGTGGTAGCTACATACTTTTTGATTTTCTCCACCTCCGTAAGGTATTTCCCACAGCACAATATCTTCATCTATTTGCTCAACATACCAACCAGCTTCAATATATGTCGCTCTTTGAAAAGTTATTTTATTACCTTGAATAATAAAAACGCCAGTTGCTAACACAGTATTAGCATTATTGCCTTCGTGGTTTTTTGAAACTTTTGTCATAATTTTAATTTTTAGTATTATTAATTAAATTCTGTGATGGCAACAACGCCAATACTCGAACCGTTGTGGTTAATTGCCTTTACATTTCTGGCAAATACTATTTAAGTGGTTAGTCATCTGAAAACACTTATCACAAAAATCAATTTCATATTCAGGCAACTCAACCATAACATCAGATATAATTAATTTTTTATCCGTGTTTTTAGGTTCTGTACTTTTATTTTCGTTTTTCATGGGTTATGTTTTTGTAGTTAAAATTCGCACTTAACACATCATCAGACGCTATTTCTCACCGCCATAATATTCAGCCCCATCAAGAATAACCTCAATCACCTTATAAATCTGCTCAGAGGTTAAACTAAACTCATCATCGTCATAGTCAACAAAGCCCATTCGAACTGCTGTGTTCTTAAAGTTACGTGCCAGATCAAAGGCTACCTCGTGAGCACTATTATTCAAACTATGCTTCTTTAGTTCATCTAAATCCTCTGGCTCAAATGGATCATACTCGATTGTGATTTTCATAATCTTCTTTATTTAAACTTTAAGCAAACATAATACGTTCTAACGAGAATAGCAAGCAAAAGACAAAATAAATGTATAATATTAGCACAATTACCTCAGCACTAGAAAATTTGGTTGGTTTTAACGACGAAACAGGGTACCCACTATCTGCACCTTTAACCTCACCTGACAGCACCTTGATTGTAAATGGTTATGAGGCTCTTCTAACGCTTCAAACTCTTGATTCAGTTAAACCATCCAACCTTTCACTTGATGACTTTCTAATCAAGGTTAGAAAACAGTCAGTCCAGAAGGTAATTGCTGACATTGTATCAACAAAGATAGGAAAGGAGTTTCAAAAAAGTGTGCTAGAGGAGACCCCTATCATAAACGGAACAGCTAATCCCTCCAATATCGAAAACAAGAAGGGACGATTTGTGGGGTGGCTATTCAGGTTGCCAGAATCAATCAACCTCAGGCACACCATACAAAAAGTGATGCTACAATTCAGTGAGAACGTATCTAATCTCCCGTTACACGTTTATCACAGTAGCCAAGTCGATCCAATCAACACGATCCTCGTCACCACGACCAACGCACCTTCAGTAAGTACAGTCACACTAGAGATACCAGAAGTACTCCAATATATGACTGACGCTACAGACGTGGGCGGTTTCTACATGATAGGCTATTACGAAGACGATCTAGCACCAACGACTAATGCAATCTACAAAGAGATAGTAGTTGGTGACTTACCATGTTCAAGCTGTGACCCTTGGATGAAACAGTATTACAAAAAGTGGAACAACTATCTAAAGACAAAGGCAGTCTACGTGGACTCTCAGAATCTTAGCGGGACAGATATGCCTAACTTAGACCACATCCAGAATGCAACTAAAACAAACTTTGGACTAAACTTTTATTTCAGTATCGGTTGTGACCTAACTGACTTTATAATCAGTCACAAAAATATGTTTAGTCAGGCAATCCAAACAAGGATAGCTATGGACTTAATGCGCTACATCGAAACTTCGCCAACACGTAACAACAAGGTAGCTGACTCAAGTGCAAAGGAAGCATCAATTAGAATCAATGGTATCATCAGTGAGAACAATTTTATCAAAGTGAGAGGGCTAATCCACGACTACGAACAATTCATCAAGTCAGCTAGTTTTGACTTTAGCCGACTTGACAAATATTGCCTACCAAACGCACGAACTGGTATTAGGTGGAATGTTTAGTTTAAACATCAACATATCTAACAGATTGTAATCCTTTCATGTCTTTATCGTTTTGTTGTCACAAATATAATACTTATTTGTGACAACAAATAATTTTTAGATATTTCTCTCTTAAATCTCAAAACAGCTAATCTAAGCATAATAACATCGGCAGAAAAGCTATTTGGTGCTAATCTAACTATCTCTCTATCAAAACTACAAACCAAACAAGCCATAATCATCAAAATTACAAGTTTTTTTATTTAAAGTTAGTCTACCCATTTTTGTGACAGCTTTTTTAACCTCAGAACTTTTCATAAACACCCACCGATCTAGCAAAAGAAAGGCAAAGATATCATTCATCTCGAAGTTGCGTACCTTGTAGAAAGTAAAACTACCTCTCGTTGGTGACTTTGAACTCTTTACCTGCACCTTGAGACACTTGCCACACTTAGTTACCGCAATCAGATCGTAGGGGTCTAAGTGCCCGAATGGTATCGCTACACTTAGCCCCCTCATCTTTAATTCAGTAAGTAAAATCGTCTCACCAATATCACCTATCTGGCATGGTTCCATTTAATCAAAAGAAGCCAATAAGTCTTTTTTCATATCTTTTACATTAACTTTTATAATCCTTGCTTCCAATTCTTTCACTTCCTTCCTAAGAAGATTAATACGCTGATCAATTTTACTTATTTCTCCTAATATTGGATCATTAATAGGGTTAACCACATAATAATCTTTTTCACTATACTCACTTAAAATATGTTTTGACCCATCAGCATCCTCATAAGTAAACTTTTTGTCCTTTCTTATTCCAACTAACTTAATAACAGGATTATTTTGATTCCATGAAGAGTCTCTCATAACCATAACTGGTTTAAACTTAAAGTTTGCTTTTATATAGTCATCAATATGCTTCTTAGCTGAGGCATACGATCTTTTAGACTCCTGATAATCATACCCCTCTGACATCACGTAAAAGTCTTCCATCTCCGTATTAAAATAAATCTCCCAACCTCTATATTCTTCTATTAATACTCTCATAATTATTTAGTTTAGTTTAAATTAAAACAACTCATTTTTATCTACTTCTTTCCTAATTAAATAGTGGTAGCCCGTAACCACTCTTCCATCCTCAAGCTTCACACTCATCTTTTTCCAGCCCTTCATCCTACCCAATTCCTGATAGAACATCCTTGGATTTTTCTCAAGTGCTTTCACAACGGTATCCCTACCAGTGGAGAGCAACAACTCAATCGCTTTCTCATAAACCTGTGTGGGCTGACCTCTGTAGTAACCCTTCTTGTCCTTATCTTCAGAACTAGCAGGAATAAATAGCTCATCAATTATGTCACGCTCTGAATTATTGGTCGTATACATCTCATTGCTATCCTCGTTCAAACTTAATTCTGTCACAGACAACTCAGGATTAAAACCACTACGGTACAAGTAAAGTGCTTCTGCCCATACCTTATCAATCTCGAAGTTATACTCACCTGTAAAGATATTTCCATAACTCATATCGATATCAGCTACATCAAATACGAGCCATCTTACATTCTCCCTATCAACTAAGAAGTCATTCCTATTTGTAGTACCAAAGAATGAGCACCTTCTTGCAAATATCTCAGGTCGTTTCTCATAGGGTATTCTGACGTTTACTTCTCGCTTAGACAAAACAGCTTTCAAACTATTTATGTCCATCTTTGAGAGATTAGCCAGTTCATCGAGTAGGATAATAAACGACTTGGCAAGCATGATCTGACTATCTTTGTCTGTACCAATCATCTCCTCATAATAGTATTCACTTAATGTAGGTGGTGACAAGGTACGAAGGAACGAAGTTTTGCCCTTACTTTGCGTGGAAGAATAAAGAACGAGACAGTGCTTATTGAAGTAGAGTGGATTGAGTGCACACTTGACCGTTCTAACGAGTGCTTTCTTAAAATTCTCCTTCCACCTAGCCTGTTCATCTTCCCCACCTTCAATTGTGACATATCTTGCAAGGTCGTCAATATGTCCCTGATCTGCTTCTTCAAACTTTGGTAAACCATTGAAGTAATCGATAATGGGATCATACTCTGGAACTAACCTACGATCTTTTATAATCCTAGTCAAGTCCTGATCACTCACTTCTTTCCTCCCACGATCCTTTGCACCAGCACGATTCATATCATTAATAATCTCCTCAAAGACCATCTGATTATAGTCAGTAACCTCCACACCATCCTCGTTAAAGTAAGTCTGTGCTACCTCGTAATCAACCTTAATGATATTGTATCTGCACTCATAGTTTGCCCTGAACCACTGCTCATAATCCTTAAGGGTAAGCATAACTGGATTATAGGTTCGTGAAATAACCTCATGCTTCAACATCTCTTCCTTATACTGTGTAAGACCTGTAATTTGTGCCTTCTGTGGCAAGTTATTTTTAGACATTATTTGTTATCATTAGCCCAATTAGCACCCGCTTTGAATGCTTTTTTAATATCACGTTGAAGATTAATATAATCCACATCAAAATATTCGTGTACATACTGAGTTGAAGCAGTTTCTAGGTCAGGTGCTGCTTCAAACACTTCTTGCCAATCTTGAGGATAATCACCTACACACTCAGCAATAGTACCTAAAAATTTAGATGTCCAAGGAATGTGGTCTTGATTGTAAGTTGAATATTTAATTACGTTCCCGTATTCTTCCTCCCTACCAATAAACTTAAATCGTTTCATCGTCTTATCTCTTTAAATAAGTGTACAAATGTTTCGTTAAAACCAGCACGTTCCTCCTGATAGGTTGAACGTATTCCTCTTGGACGAAGATCGTCATTACTTTCTTCTTTTCCAAATATTTGTTTGATCATTTTTATCATAACTTTGATACGTCTAGTTCTTGCCGTGTGAGAGCGTAGAACAGGTTTTGGATAGAATGAATAAAACAATTATTTATTAAGTGGTCAATTTCACAACCCCTCCAATGAATAAAAACAGAATCACCACTCCGTTGTATAAATACCCTAAACTCACCAAAATCAAAGAATTTATAGTAATCATTACCCATAACCTCAACAAAACCAATCTCAATAAGTCTTTCTTCTGTTATTGGAATACCTTGGAAAAAGTCATCTTGCTTAATTGCGTGTTGGATTACCATCATATCAACAGTGGTTTCAATATAGTCAGGACTTGCCCCTGTTTCATCTATAAAGCAAACCAAATTACCGATCCTCAACTCTTTTACGTCTATCATAGCCATCTATAAATTGTTTTCAAAAATACCACTTTTTGCCTTAAAAAGCTCTTAATCTTCTCATCACTCAAACCCTCAACATACTCCTCCTCTTTCCCGATATAAGCCAAGAAACTCTCACGAACCTGCTCTAGGTCAGTCGCACTTGTTATGTCTCTATAATCAAATGGCTTAGTCGGCACATAAGTACCTCTCTCAGTTGCGTAATTACGATAGCTATCCCTTACACACCTTCCCACCTCACTTGTCCACACAGCCCCTCTATCTGGGTTGTGGTAGTTTGTCAAGATATAACTAAGTGCGTCTTGTTGATCTACGTCTCCACGACAAAGCCACCTCGATAATCCTAGCACCCAATCGTGACGTGGCTTACCATTTGCTCCAAAGTTGCCTGATTGGCCTGTATAAATCTTATCGATAGCCTCAATACGATCCTTACCTTGAAGCTTATTTACTTCTAGTTTGATATTGATTAGTTTAGCTCCCTCTTTCACCTCAATTTTGTAAGGTATCTCTTTACGTTTTGTGTAGGGTACTGCTTCCTCATTAATATAAAGGTCGGGATCATAGGAGACGTATCTTAGACGATTAAGGTTGGGGAGGTAGTCAAACTTTGAGTGCTCATTTAAATCTCTCACCTCATCATAAATAGCTTCATAGATTTGTTTGAAGTCATCTATACCATCAAAGTCATCAATTGCAACTAGCACACATAAGCCCTTTCCACTCGCACTCTTAAAGTAACTATATATGTGTGGTCTTATCCTCGCCAGCACACCCATCACCCCGTCGAGATTAGTAAAGTTGTCAATGTCGAGAGATAATATGTTTGAATTAGTCTCCAAGTTGTCCTGTGCCTTAGCTCCTTTGAATACGCCAGATACAGTAAAACATGGTAGTTGATCTTTTGGTAGCGTGTTGATCTTCTCCTTCCATGCACCTTCTTTTGTGAAGGTACAAACAGTTTTAAGGTTGACTATGTAAACATCTGTTGAACTCATATTAGCATAACACCCTACCTTACGACTTTTCATCCCTTAGATTTTTAAGTTTGGTGATATCACGTGTCATCGACTTCTGCTCCAACGTGTTATATATTGGATTGTCCCACTGAAGAAGATCGTCGGGGTTAAATTCGTGCTGTCTCATAATTTCTTTGTTTTTAAGTACACGACAAACATAGCAGATTAGATTAATATTTCCAAATAAATGCCAAGAATAAAAAACGTAGTACCCAAAAAATAGCACTAAGTCCCCCATGTCGATAAAATTAGTTAAGAATAAACATAAACAAATCATCAAATAAACCAAATAATATTCTGTATAAAACAACAAAACAAAACATCTTATCTCGTTGGGGGACTTAGTACCCTAAAAATAATAATAATAATATATATTATATGATTATAGTGTAAGTTTCATTTCTTAGTACCCCTACACCACTAAGGATAAACCAGGCTAATTTGAGAGCTAAAAATAAACTTGGGTGATCCCTTTCTTTTCTCATTATTTTTTACTAAGTTTGTCTCAATGATTACGATTAAGTATATGGATGGGACGACTCAGGTAGTTAAGCCCTCCGCAGATTACTTCGAAGATTGGAAGACGTTCTTCGAAATGAGAGATAAGGTGATAAGCCTAGTCCAAGCAATAGCAGGACAACGCTTATACAACAGTTACGTTAGTACATATACGTTCGAAAGTAAAACCAAAAAATTAAGAAAGCGATGAGCAATTCTAGAAGAGAACAAGCAATGACAAGTGGTGGTGTTTCAAATCCATCAGCAAAGTGGTTAGAGTGGGATAGCAACAACAAAGGACTACGCTATTACGATAAGGATACAGCAAAGAATGTTACGCTCAAACTCCCAATCAAGTTAGTTTACTTGACAGAACGATCTACCATTGTTGGATTTGATGACAAGACAAATAGTAGAATCTATTCGAATGACGTAGAGTTTATCAACGATGAAGCATTTACAGTGAGATCTAAGGGTGGTATTTTAGTAAGTGGTATGTATTCAAGTATCAAGACAAATGTTGGTGATCTTGGAGCAAGTTATGCCAAAAGAATCTATGCTATCTTGGATGGTGAGATTGTAAATATTGTGTTTAAAGGTGATACGTTCTCTCAGTGGATCAACTTTACCAATGCTTTTAAAAAGAATAATCCACTATGGCTAAACAATAGCTTTGTGATTGAGAGTGCTGAGGATCGAAAGAAGGGTGCTACAAAGTGGAGTGTTCCAGTATTCGCTTGGGGTGCTCAGTTGACGCAAGGTGAGAAGGATATCGCCAATCAAGCATTTGATAGTGTTGACGATTACTTCCTTAGTAAGAAAGAGACAAAAAATACTGCCTCTAAACCAAACGATCTGCCTGAGAGTATGGACTTTATTGGTAATGCACCAGTACACGAACCAGTAGGTGAAACGGATGAAGACGATCTTCCATTCTAAATAAATTTTTAAATACACTGGGAGGGCATAAAAACCCTCCCTTTTTTATTAAAATATGAAAAAAGGAACAAAACTAAATAACACCCACGAGGATTACATACAACAGATCACTGAGGATGATGTGAGATTCTACACCGACCACATAGAGGGTGTACACTACCCATCAGTCACCACATATCTCGACTATATACCAAATAAAGACTTAGAATTTTGGAGAGATAAGGTAGGAGCAAAAGTAGCTGATCAAGTAGCCTACGAAGCCGCTAGTTCAGGTACTAAAGTTCACAATGTAATCGATGATCTGTGTCAACAATTAATTACAGGCGATGTTGCTCAATTTGATTGGTTAGATGAATTCGGTAAGAAGAAGCTGAAGGCACATGAGTGGGAAGGTGTTTTAAGGTTTGTCGAGTTCTATGAAAATTTCGTAGAAGAAATAATCTTAACGGAACAGAAGCTAATAGGCAAGAAGCTATTTACTGGTGGTACTGTTGATCTTGTGGCTAGAGTAAAGGGTCTCGGCGTTGGTGTAATTGATCACAAATTTGCTAATGGCATGTCAGATACCTATTCCGTTCAGACTTGGGCTTACAAGAACATGGTGGTTGAAAATTACGGTCTTGAGATTGACTTCAGGGCTAATCTGTGGCTTAAGGCAAAAGTAAGAGGTGCTGACAAGAGTGGTAAGAAAATACAGGGCAGGGGGTGGCAATTATATATGCACGAGGATGATGAACGTGATGAAGCTATCTGGAATTGTGCTAGTACGCTCTTGATGGACAAATTTAGAAAGAAAGAGTTAATGCCAGAGATTAAAATTTTCCCATCATCCGTTAAACTTATAAAGAAATGATTGAAACAATACAACAAATATTTTGGATGATCTTTATTGGATTTGGTGCGTACAAGGTTTACGACGTTGTAACATTCATACTCTACATGGAAAGAATCAAGGGTACACGTTTTGTCACCGTACCTGCGCACCTAAAGTTTCCAAGTGATAATGATAGTGAAGATGAAGATGAATACAGCGATCCAGAAATACGTAGGATACTAAAAGCTTCAAATATTGACGATAAACCAGCAAAGACAGAAAAGATCGTAAACATTAGGTACACTATAGACTTAGATACAATTAAGGCATACCACGAGTACACGACAGATACAGCAGAGAGTGGTAGTGTTAGTTTAAATTGCACCTATATCTCTTTTACAGATCGTTCTTGCGTAGTGGTTGAATTACCATTTGATGAGTTTGATGACATTGTTGTAAAATATAATAACCAAAGATATCACGTAGAATGACACACACTAAAGAACAACTCGACCAGTATTTCAAAAAGAGGGGTGGTTATCGAACAAAGGCAGAACGGGAGGCAGGTTGGAGCGAAGATAAGTTACAGCTTGAGATTTGTAGTTATATGAAGGAAAATCACCCAAATATTAAATTCTTCTCCGACATGTCTGGTGCACACCTCTCCAAGAAACAAGCCACTAAATTTGCATCAATGAGAGCAGATGATTTTAAAGTGCCTGACATGATGTTCTTTGGTGAGGGGGTAAAGCCAGACCTATGCCTCGAACTAAAGAAGCTATCAGTCTCAATCTACACCAAGAAAGGGACAATGGTATCAAATGAGCACATCAAGAAACAAGCAAATAGCCTAGCTTTTCTTAGAACCTGCAATAAGATAGCAGACTTTAGTATTGGCTACGTGGATACGATCAGTAAGATCAACCAATGGATCGACGTGGGCAAGTTTGAGTATCTTTTAAAATAAAAAAATAAATCGGGTGTGCTCTTGCATATCCGATTTTTCTTTTTATATTTGGGACTACTTAAAAAAACAAATGACATGAAAAAGCTAACAAAACAACAATTGACAGAAAAGATTCTATCCTCTGCGGGTAAGTTCTTCAGAGTTACCTTTTTAAAGAAGGATGGTAGTGTACGTGATTTGAATGGACGGATCGGTGTGGTATCTCGTCTTAAAGGTGGAGCTACTTTAGTTGACAAGGATAAGTTCTTGGTGGTGTATGACATGGTGAATCAGGGTTACAGAAGTGTCAACAAAGATACGATCCAAGAAGTAGCATTTGGTGGTGAGGTTTATCAACTAGGAGATAATTGATATGACACAACAACAATTTAATGATAGTCTCGATCAAATTATGGATTACTTCAAGTTTGATCGGGTTGCCAGATCGATGGAGCTTTTAGAGTGGAAGTGGTATATTGATGGAGAATATGGTGCACGTGTACCAGAAGAGGGTGAGATCAGAATGAAGGTACGTAAGATACTTAAAGATGCTTATCAAAACAAAACTATTCGTGGAGGTACTTGTGGCTTTGAGTTTGAGTTTGATTATGAGAACAACTTTGTGAGATTGACATTTGTACTTGATAGTTGGGGGACGGCATGAACATAATATTTGTAACAGAAAATAAGGATAATCACTTTGTCACATATCCTACGATTGGCTTTGACCAGTTTAAGGAAGAGTTACATGAGTGCCAGAGCCATAGCTTAGTCAAACCCTTCATCATTGATCTCGAAACAACTGGATTAACCTTCAACAAAAATCAGATACTACTAATCGCTCTTGCACCAATCGATCTCTCGGTTTACTTTGTGCTTGATTGGGTGAGTTTATCTAAAGAAGCTTATAACTTGATGATGATAAAGAGCCAACTAAGAAATAGCTACTTTCTTGGTCACAATCTTGGATTTGACGTACCATTTATGATGGAGAGAGGTTTTAAGTTTAGTGCTGAGGGGATTTATGATACCATGATTGTTGAACAGACCTTGACAAAAGGTACAAACTTATCCGTATCACTTTTAAACACAATCGATCGAAGGTGTAATGTGAGACCACTTGATAAGGAGATACGAAAGGAGTTTCCGCTAATGTCTCCAACTAATCCCACTTTCTCAGATCGTCACATCAAGTATGCCTGTGAGGACTTAGCATGGATTCCAAAGATAGTCGAGGCACAAGCTTACTACATTGACAAGTTTGACATGAGAGAGCTAGTTCAACTAAACAATCAGATGGTTTATGTGAATTCAAAGATGAAAGTAGCTGGTATGCCTGTTAATAAAGACAAGTGGATGAGTTTGTATCGAGAGCACATAAAACGATCTGACGAACTTGAGGTTGAACTTGATAATGAGTTAACAAAGATTGGGCTTAAACAAAGGAAACGTGTAAAGGAGAGAACGCTACAGCTTGGTATAGTTGATGACGTTGAGGTGGTAAACAAAAACATAGGTAATATCAACTACGGATCATCAGCACAACTTCTTGACGTATTTTACACCTTGAATATACCACGTCCCCAAAAAGATAAGGAAGACAAAGATTCGATGGGTGAAGCTTCGGTTAGGCAATATATGATTAAGTACAAAAAGAGTAATATCATACCATTTCTGAATAAGCTTCTTGAGTACAAGGAGGTATCAAAGAGAGCTAATACGTTTGGTAAGAAGTGGATTGATACACACCTTGAGATAGACGGACGTATTAGAGCTAGTTTTAAGATCAATAGCACTACTACAGGACGTTTAAGTTGTTCTGACCCAAACCTACAACAGATACCACGATTGACTGCCTACAGGGATTGTTTTGAAGCACCAGATGGGTACAAGCTATGGACTGCCGATTATGCCAGTGCTGAGTTACGTATAATGGCTTCTTTGTCGGGTGATGTGATTATGCTTGATTTGTTATCTCGTGGTGCTGACTTACATGGTTACTGTGCTACTAGGGTCTATCGATATTTGTATGACGATGAGAGTGCTGTTGTTGACAAGCATAACCATTCTGAGTTCAGGACTGCGATGAAGAACGTAATCTTTGGTTTGTCTTACGGTGCGGGTGTTGGTAAAATTGCCGAACTACTCGATATCAGTAGGGCTAGGGCAGAAAATGTTTATCAATTATTATTTGATATTTTTCCATCAGCATTTGCATTTCTCGAAAAGAATGCCGACATTGGTGCACGTGATGGATGTATCGTCTTTGATAACAAGTTGAATCAGAGAAGATGGTTTCCAGATTTGTTAAAGGGTATTCGCACAAAGGCAAATATTAGTTCAGCACAAAGAGCATCTAAGAATAGCCCAATGCAAGGAGTAAATGGGCAGATGATTAAGAAAGCAGTAGTTGATATTGACAAATATATCGAGAATAATAATTTGGAAAGTCAGATCGTTCTAACAGTTTACGATGAGATTGTAGTTTTGGTTAGGGATGGTGAAGAGGAGCATTGTGAAAACTTTGGTACTCTTATGCAAGACGCAGGGAGTTATTTCCTAGACGGTATCAAGATGGAAATTGAAAGTGGAATAGGTTATTTTTGGAGTAAATAATATGACTAGAATATATTATATGATTGATGCTAATGGTAATAGACTAGAGGCATCAAAGTGGTCTGGATTTGCTGAGAAGTATGGTATCAGCAACCACTCCGTAATACTAAGTTGTCTTGGTGGTATTATCAAGAGCGATGTTACATTTGAATATAAATACTATGAAAAATTTTAGGTCAAAGTGGAGAGAGTTTATTGAGGATGGATTTGATTGGACTATTGGTACAACTGAATTTTATTTAATATGTACACCAAGACATATATCTATTGGGCTTTCTTTGATGATACACCCACCATCCGATGCAATATTTAGTTTTAGTATTGACCTATTTATTATCGTTATAGGTGCTCACGTTTATAAGAAAAGAAAATAATATGAACTTAAACTTTAAAAAACCAAAGTACAAGAAGCATCAGGAGGTGACGGTAAAATCAAAAAGCATTATATCCAAAGTAGTTTCGATGTATTATGCAGGAGGAACACACTGGTACGAATTATTAGACGGAAATTATTATGCAGAAAATGAGCTTGAGTAGACTTGAGAGTGAGTACTTAAAACTTTGGAAGAGGCGAGGGAGTATAGGTTATAAGACGAGCATTACAGAGGATGACCTACAAGAAGCATTCTACTACATACTCGCTAACAAGATGGAGAACTTTGAGAGCATGGATAATGGATCAGCTTATATCTACATGATCGCCAAGACAAAGGCATACAAGAGGTATACGAAAAAGAATGATACGCTAAGACAAACTTCTGAGTTAAAGGATACGTCTTTACGAGAGGGTGCTAATGATAATCTCTATGACGAAGGACTTGTTGATGACTGTGTTAAATCGATTAGTGATCCAACATTAAGACGTTGTATCGAGTTGAGGTTGCAGGGTTACTCTGTGAGAGAACTAATCAAGATGTATCAAATCTCCCCTACCACTTTTAATAGAAAATTTAGTGATTTTAAACAAAAAATTTCAAGAATACTATGATCGAATTACTATCGGCAGTGAGTGCTTTATCGAGAGAACTTGTGTATATTATGCACGAGTACCCAGAGTTAACAGAAAGATTAACGAGTCACCAAATTAAAATCAGACAAACGCTTGCTAATATGGTAGGTAATGACGAACTTGCACAAAAAAGATATGAATCAAACAACAGCTAATCCATTCGGGACTTATTACGACGACAAGAACAAAGTACACGTTGATAGTATTAATCGTGTATTTGATGAGAATAAGCAATCCTTTGAGTATATGGTGGGTTACTTAGAACGCCATGACATACTATGTGAGAACGAATTTTATGTCTTGTTTGAGGGTGGGGTACTTTGTAAAAAAGGACGTAGCGGTGTTAAAACCAGTGATTATTTAAAAGAGAGTGTTAAACCAATAAATATAAAAAATTATTATGGAAGTAGGACAGAAGGTTAGGGTGTTAAATAATAGAACCCTCCACGATTTTAAAATTGGTGAGGTTGTGGAGTGTGTTGATTCAGAAAGGAGTAAAGACGGCTATGAATTTTTAGCTTCTGGAAAGGTTGATTCTTGGTTTATGGAAGAGGATGAATACGAACTTATTAAACATTACAAATTCGTTGGCACACAAGACGATGCAGATGAATATGAAGAAGATTTACCTGAGTTAGGAAAAGTTTATTCTGAGTTTGATGAGGTTGGTGGATGTGAGGTAAAACATTTTGCCACTAATCAAAATTTTCAAATACGTAAAGAGTGGGAGTTGGCTAAGAAAATGCCTCTTACCCCACATTATGATCCTACATCAAAGTATTATCTTGGTGGTGGAAATATTACAGTTGGTTATGATTCAAGTACTTTATCAAATGAGGGTATTGTAGAACAAGCTATTGCATTTATGTCAGATACCCCTTCAAACCCATCCCACTACAAGAATGGTAAGGTAGAATGTTGGGACGCCATTGAAAGTGCTGTTGTTGGTAAGAAACCGTTTGAAGCAGTTCAGGTCGCCAACGTAATTAAATACTTGTGGAGATATGAGGAGAAGGGTGGGGTCAATGATATTGAAAAAGCTCTTGTGTATCTCAATAAACTTTTAAAAACTGTAAAAGATGCGTAAGACAGAAAAAGTTATATTTATCGTAGGAATAGCAATTGTGTTTGTTATCAGCGTACTATTTATGCTAGAGGTTATCAAGTACAATGTTTATATTTATTAGGCTAAGAGTAGGCTATGTTATAGCCTACTCTTATTTTTTATTTTATTTAGTATGAAGATAACGATCAAACTAGTAACTATAATTCCTATTATTGAAAACAAGCTTACTTTCCTATCTACCTTTTTAATCTTAACTTCTGCTGTGTCTAAATCAGCTTTGTTTAAGTCTTGTAGTATCACCACGTCATTGCTTACTTTAGTTGTGTCGTTATATGTTACAACGACTTTTTTTGTATTTTTCCTGTGGATGATCACACTCTCAGCTCCCCCTTCAAATTTACCATTGTAAAAGATGAATGTTCCAATTGGTTTTATGGTGACCCCCTCAAGTTGAATCTCTTTTAGTTTTGACACCTCGCTAATACCCTTAGTTGTAATACCCTTATCAACCTCGGCATACTCTGAGGTCTCCGCACTTGTACTGAGCGAGGTGTTGCTAGAAATATCCTTCTTTGTTTTGCAGGACACCACTATAAAGAATAAGAGTATAATAAGCTGTATCTTTTTCATATTAACTGAAGTATAGTACTACTTCTGCCGTTCTTCTTCTTAACAGACCCTTTTCAAATGATGATCCTTTACTAATCCACTTCCTAAACTCCGCACCAATAAGCTTGTCGTTTGGATCGTTGTTGATTAGCGTTAATAGTGTTGAAGGACTACCATCTTTTAACTTGATCAGTCCTGACTTTCTTGAATTACCGTGACCAATGTTATATAGCGCTGAGACGAATGCGCTAAATTGATTCTCGGTTACGCTACTCGTTATTGCTTTACGTGCCATCGCTTCAAACTTAGCCAGTACGATCTCGAATAGCCTGTTTCCCTGTACGAGCGTTATCTTATCCCCTAGCTTAACCGAAGTACCATCAGCATAGGTTGTGTTACCCCATCCGATTGTAGGAACTCCTGCGGGGCACAAGTATGCTTCTGCTTCAAAGTCTTCAAATTCGTGTATTAGTGTTATTCCTTCTTTATTAACTTTCATCTGTTGTATCTTTTTTTACGGTCTCCCCCTCTATGTCAGCAAGTAAATCTGCTACGGGCACACCTGCTTGAATTGATAATAAAATAAGTCTACTCTTTAGTCTCATAATCTCAGCAGTAAGGTGATAAATTCTATCACTATTTACTTTTTCACGCTCTTTAAGTGCTTTGTTTTCATCCTTCCAAGTTTCTAATAAAATTCTGAATTCATCATGGTCTGCCTTTCGATTGTTAATCAAATAGTTAAAGTAAAAACCTGCTCCCCCACCACCGAGGAGCAAGCCTAAAATTCCTAGTATGTTCTCCATAATAATTAGTTTCTTTGCTACCTAACAAATAAATAGCTGTGGTAGTTTAGTATAGATAAGTTATTCTATCATTTTATGCTAAGTTTATTAGTTTAGTTTTTACATAATTAGCGGTGAGTCTGGCGCTTGGTCAAGAGATAAATTTATAACAAATTCATCATTTCTTTTTTCAAGTCCATTCATGTTGGTACATCCGTATAGTCTAACTTTTTCAGATTCAGGTCTAATAATACCGAGTGATTTATAAATAAGCTCTCTAATTATAAAGTTGGACGTTGGATCAAATTGTCCATCAAACCCATGACAATTAATGTAAGTGTGTAGCTTAGAAAATCTTCTCAACGCTTCTGTTTTACCCTCTGGAATTTGAAAACTAGGAAAGTTGTTATAATTGTTTGATGACTGACGATAGAATCCATTATGTATCCAATTCTTAGCCCAGATAGTTATTTGATCGTGGTTATAACTTACGTGCCCAAATGGATTGGAGAGTAATATGTCAGGATCACCAAATTGAGTATCTATTGTATGTGAGTTAAGATTTTTGTTTGACTTGTAAACAGAATAAAATTCAAATTCTTCTCCATTTAATAAGTACTCAGCAGAACTCTCAACCATCTCAATTTCAAAAGATAATTGTGTGTTAGGTGGCAACTGTTTATCTAAGGTATAAACAGGGAAATAACTTACAACAGAATCGTGACCACCAAAATATAATACTTCTTTTTCAAATAACGGATAAATTTCTCTCTCGGTCTTTATTACTGTGTGTACTTCTTCACTCCCTTTAATCTTAAACTTATCGTTAGGTTGAAATTGAATGTTTTCGGCATTGGTAGGAATACCTAATACTTCTCCAAAATCCACGCCTTGAACAGCTCCCCAACTAACCATACCTTTAATCTGATTAGGTATTAATTCTTTAATCGTTCTACCCTCTTGGTTGTATTTTCTCCCTATTGTGTATGTTTTACCTTTTAACGGGATGCTGTGCATCATCATCTTTTTGCCTGTAAAGAAATTGCCTCCGTCTGGCTCAGCTATCCAGTTAGTCTTAACTCCTTTATTAAACCAAGTCTCATAGAGATATTTCCAATAATTACCTGTTGGTTGCCAAAATACAAATCTATCTATGTGGATTATGTTTGAAGCATTAGCCCACCC
>Ga0070748_1000262_pt1 | contig 26521 bp, 16 predicted proteins | sample VirMetDEL_Nov_12_FD_77015 | JGI IMG/M metagenome (GOLD analysis project Ga0070748, IMG submission 77015) | Aqueous microbial communities from the Delaware River and Bay under freshwater to marine salinity gradient to study organic matter... | ecosystem: Environmental > Aquatic > Marine > Coastal... | reverse complement strand
GCAACCGAATTGCCTTCATTGGTCGAACCATTGTCGTAAATAGTCCCTGCATTCCAATTGCCTACCGCACTGATATCAGACTCATCAACTGCCGTTGCGGGGTTATCCCAGAACGCAACTGAAGGCACGCCGTCACGATTGTTGTAATCCACATCCAACCCATAGGCGGTGCGATCAAAACGCATTGCAAAGAAATTGGTCGTGTATTTACTGTCTTGTACCACCAACTCAGAATTGAGCGTCAACTTATCCGTTGGCTCCCACTTGGCCCCCAATGCATAGAGGTAACTATCCGTTTTACCATCAGAATAGTCACCACTTTGGAAGCTGCCGTTGTCGCGCCCTTGGTGCGCTTTAACAACATTGGTCCCTTCATAAACGACAGGAATAGCGATGTTGCCATTTTGATGTTCAAGAGTATTAGTGAACCACATAGCATTTTGCTGGGAATTGCGATAGCCGGTATAGAAACCCTCTGCGAGAAATTCCCACTCATCATTCGGTGCCCACTGCAAAGAAAAACTGGCCGCAGGGCGCTTACGAAAACCTGTTAATGTCGTGCCGAATACTGCATCGCGCATCAACAGATAGTCAACGGTTTCACCATCGACGTTCATGGTTGAACCAGCGGTGTAAGGAATACCTGCTTCCAAACCGGCCTGCCAAACCTGATTGCCACTTGAAGTATTGGGTATCATTTGGTACGGCGAATAATTAGATGCAGGCGATTGCGAAAAGTAAGGGAACACCGCACCGGCAGTCATAGTGTCATCGCGAAAATGAGTTTCAGCGTAGCCAACATTGACCAAGGCACCAAATTCACCGCCACTTTCCAGATCCCAACGATTGCTGTAAAGCGCACTAAAATTTGGATCAATTTCATCGGGTTGATCGGTATAAATGGCGCGCCCTGCCAATACCACTTTCTCACCGGAAAACATAAAGGGACGGTTAGTTTTTACGTCGATAGAACCCGCGATGCCACGTTCGGTGCGTTCAGCAGAGCGCGTTTTATAAACATTAACGCTGCTCAACAAACTGGCAGGAATATCCCAAATTGCCACGTCGCGGCCAACACCGGTAAACACCTCGCGACCATTGACCGTGGTATTTACGTCGGTCAAACCACGGATCGAAATACCTGTCACTTCACCGCCGCCGCGACCGGTAGTTTGCACCCCCGTTACACGCTGCAGGGCTTCTACTACGTTGTTATCCGGAAACTTACCAATATCTTCAGCGACAATGGCATCTACGATTTGCGTATTGTTTCGTTTGATATCAAGTGCTTTTGTTAAGCTGCTGCGAATACCCGTAACAACAACTTCCTCTACTTGTTCATCTTGCGCGTTGCTGCTTTGCGCCATCATTGCAGCAACAATTGCGCTGACTAATGCTGTTTTCTTAAACATATTTAACTCCACAATTTTTAGTAGTGGTTGAGTTAATGCTCTGCGCATTAACTCAACCCAAAAAGAATCAACGATAGGGAGGCGTCACCCCCCATAGGCTATTTATTGATTGGCTGTTAATCCTTCTTGATAGAGAGAGTTAATTCGTTCGTTACTGATCGTGCCCGTGAACACTTTCAGCTCATCAATTGCACCGTTATAAGGGGTATCCCAATAGTTAACGCCCAGCGCAAACTCATTGGTTTCACCCGCAACTGTCATAACACGCGGGAAGCCAGCAGCTTCAAGCTGCAATGCGCCGTCAACGTACATTTTGATGGTGTTGTTCTTTTCGCCGTCCACCATTAGGACTAAGTGCGTCCATTTATTTAGGGGGATACGACTACCTAGTTCTGCATTATCGAAAAAGGCGCCCATGTTGGCCCACAGACGGGTTTTATTTGAACCCGTCATAGACGGAACCAAACTTAGCCACGCATTGGCGCTCGCGCCACCAAAGAATGCTGTGGTGTAATCAGTAAATGCCGTCGGCTTTAACCAAAGTGAAATGGTATAGCTGTTAGTGGTGATCAAGTTGTCAGGTAAACGAACACCCGATAAACCATTCAAATTCACCGCCTGCCCTTTAACACCGGCAACATAACTCACCGCGCCGCCTGTATTCCACAGGAAATTACCGGTCACGGTGCCCGCGCTGGCAACTGCATTTAAGGCGGTCAAATCGCCCTCAAAGGCGTACTCCGCTGGCGCTAAAGATTTAACCGTTACTTGAAACTCTTTGGTGTCGGTAAAATTTTGATACGCAATGTGTGCGGTCAAAGTAATTGTCTTATCGCCTTCATCGGCCGTAGGCTGGGTAACAACCGCGGAACCATTGGTAGGCTTCAGGTAGCGCTCGTCACTGGATGTCCAGCTGATACCTGAAACAAATGGACCGACGCGAATTAAACTAAAATCTTCACGTACCGCCGACAGATCGCCCAACTCCAATGCATTTTTTACAAAGCCAGCAAATTGCGCAGGATCAGTTAAATTATTTATAGCCGCACCATTGATATCCAAACTGCTTAGGGCGTAGTCATACACAATAAACTCATCAATTTGCCCTACGAAAGGTAAGTCCCAACCGTAGTTAACGCCCAAAGCAAACATACCACCGGTGCCATTGAAAATATCCTGACGCGGCATAGCACCAACAAGTGCACCACCAACGTAAAGTTTCATGGTCTTATCGGCATAGGTAATCGCCACATGTTGCCATGCATTTAGCGGTGCTTTAGCGCTATGTATGATTTGATTCCAATCATCATCCAAGGTTGTATCGGCTTGGAAAATGGTGCTCCACAGCAGCGCAGTGGTAGTGAAGTGTGCAGCGCTATCGGGGATAAAACTAATCCACTGATCAGTCGCTTTGGTGGCAAAAAATGCAGGAGTATAAGCAGTGAGCGCATCCGCTTTCATCCAGAAAGAAACCGTGTACTGACTAGAATTAATAATGTTGTCTGGCAGTCTTACGCCATTATTACCCAAGAAGTTAAATGCCTGACCTGCGTAGCCAGCGGTGTACGCAGGCGCCGTAAGGTTGAGGTTCAGCAGGTTGTTGTCCGTTGTATTCGCAACCGCATAATTGCCTAGGCTATCGGTCAAGGCTCCATCAAACGAATAACGAGCCACTGCATTTTTAAACGCCGGGCGCGCTTTAATACTGATGTTGAATGTCTTTGAAGTAGCTTGACCACCTAACAAAAGATTCGCCGTTAACACAACCTTTTGGTCGCCAAGATCAGGCGTGGGAATAAATACATTACCTTTTGAATCGATAAAATATTCGTTGCTGCTTACCCAATTAATGGCAGTGCCGCTTTTACCAATAGTCGGTAGCGAGTAGCCTTCATCGGCAAGGGTTAATTCGGTTTTGATATTCAGTGCGTCAGCAACGGTATTCAATGCAGCCGTGGTGCCGGCAATGGTATCGGTGCGACTACCAAATACAGATGAACCATCGCGCGCCATAGCGGTAAACACGGGAACTAATTCTTTCAGACCATTATCCCACTGCCACTTGAGCACACCGAAATAAGTGCCTGAATCCAATACCAGTTTGATGGAATCATCACCTTGTGACATCCACGAACCCTTTTCACTACCGGTTACGCTGCGATTTTCATTGAGCGTGATATAGCCCGATTTAATCGCCGTTTTATTCACGGCCTTGCCTTGATTTACAAACTTGTAGTGACCTGGCACCTGCGCAAGATCCACCAAATTACTGCCCGTAAGTGGAACAAAGCGCTCGGGTGATACCACCAACCAACCTTCTTTGTTAACAAACATTTCGTGGGTGCGCACAGCGTGTGCTTCGGGGTTGGTGGGATAGGCGGTAGCCGATGCGGGGAAGCGCGTGTGCGTTACCAACAAGTGACGGCCAGTGGCGGCATCGTAATAAGCTGAGTTGTGACCGGGTGATTGATAACCCCAAGACGGACCCACTTCGCCCAAGGTTTGGGTAAACTCAAAACCGCCCAACAATTTAGCACCCACTTCAAGAGTGCCGGTAATTTTGGAAATATCATTGCCCTCTGGATCAAGGTAAGGACCTTGAGGCGCTTTGGAGCGCGCAATACGAATATTGTAGCCATCGTTCGCAGCAAAACCCGCTACCGAATAAAACAAATAATAGTAATCTGCTACTGGGCTATAGATAACAAATGAACCCTCAATAGCGCGGTAATCTCCGCCTAACAAACGCGTGCCATAGCCTTGACCCACTACTGGCTTACCCGTTGTTTCATCCATATCCAGAATATAAATACCGCCCGAATAAGAACCGTAAACCATCCACAACTTGCCGTTTTTATCGTAGAACGCGGCAGGATCTATCGCATTGGGATCAATTGCGGCGTTGTAGGTTGTCTGGCCGTTATCCAGTGGGTGCGCTACAAATTCGTCGGCGTTTCTATAGCCGCTGCGCAAGAAAACACCTTTGTTTACATAGGGACCTTGCACCGAATCGGCTTCCGCCAAACCTAAATAAGAGCGATTCCAGCATCCACCATTATCTGCTTCAATTTGCGCGCAGTGGTTATAGTAGAACCAATATTTGCCGTTGGGTGCTTTGATAACATCAGCTGCCCAGTTACCTTTAAAACCATCGGTCCACGCAATGCCTTCAGCTGCTTGCGTGGAGTAGGTATTAAACAGAGGGCTCTCATCTACCGAGCCATTACCCGAAAGTACGGATATGTATTCCCAGTTAATTAAATCAGTCGATTTAGCCGCAGCCAAATGCGATCCGAAAATATAATAGCCATCATCAGCTTTAACGATTGATGGATCATGCACACCAATGTCTTGCCAGGCCACAGCGCCATTGCCTGCAAGGGGGACAGTATTGGACATGCTCGGCTTGCTATAGGTTGGCTCGACTGACGCAGGAACCGCTGCGTAGGTTTTATCACCGCCGCTACTACCGCCACCGCAGCCGCCTAAAATAAGCAGGCTGCCCATGACGATCGCTATGTTGGATAGCTTCATATGAATGTACTCTCTCTGTTGTTATTTCTTATTCAAAAAAACTGGGTGTTTTAAAAACAACCAAGCACCGCTGCCATAGACAAAGGAGCGCTCGGTCTTTAGTCTTTATTGTAGAGATATTATCATACAATAATACTATAATTCATGGTGTCACAATGCTATCGGAGAGTAAAGCCCAAAACAAGAATTTCTACTCCATTCGTCGGCAAGCTATGTATTCAATCTACGTGCGCCAGTACCTTGAGTATTGTCGACATCCACCAAAGTTCTACCCATGACAGTGAAGATAGCGCACGGCATTCAATAACCCGTGTTCGGCGTGAACTCAATGAAAAGGGCATTAAAAATCAGCAGTTTATGACTGAGCCAAAAACACCTATCCCAAAGGTGTCACTTAAAAAAAAGCCCGCTGATAAGCGAGCTTAGGGACTGCGTTTTTACGCTTCGCGTTTAGACAGGATCAATTGACTAGTCAATCATTGAGGGCTTTCCAAACACTGGCATACCCTGCTCATTCCAGCGGAGGGGTTTTACGAAGGTGTGACGATCAGGATTCCAGAGTGGATCTCCCTCAATTTCTGTGTAGGTCCGTGCGTGATATACCAGCATCACCGTGTCGCCATCTTCAGCATAAGTAAAACTATTATGCCCAGGACCGTAAATTTTATTTTCAAGATCAGAGCACAACACAGGCTCTGGCGATTTAACCCAGGATGCAGGGTTGAGAAGATCCGCATTTTCATCGGCCCAGAGTAAACCCATTGCATAGTTTTCATCCGTGGCACTGGCGGAATAACTAATAAAAATTTTGCCATTGCGTTTTAATACCGATGGACCTTCGTTCACCCAAAAGCCGCGAATTTCCCACTCAAATTCCGGCTTGGTCAGCATTACCGGTGCACCAGCCAATTGCCACGGTGTTTTCATCGGGGCGATATACAAATTGGAATTACCGTGAACATTCACATCTTTTTGCGCCCACAAATAATACAAGGCACCGTTATGAGTGAAGGTGGTGGCATCTAAACAAAACGTATCTATACCGCTATCGACTTGCCCCATAAATTCCCACTCGCCCTCAAGTGGGTTTTCATTTTTATTGCGCACGCAATACATCCGATGCTGGAATAGATCGAATTTAATTTCTCGGCTGCGTGCTGCGGCAAAGTACACATACCACGCCGACTCACCCGACTCTGGATCTTTATTAAAGTGAATCTCAGGCGCCCAGAGCAGCTCGCTATAGGGGCCAGTTTCTGGTTTAAACCAGGCGTCAACCGTTGGCGCTGTCGCCAGCTCGGCAATGGTTTTTGCTCGGCGCAATTCAATACGGTCGTAGGCCGGTACCGACGCGGTAAAATAGTAGTAGCCGTCGCTGTGTTTATAAATAAACGGATCAGCGCGCTGGGGGATCAAAGGTTTTAACAATTCACTCACAAAAAAATCTCCACTCTTTCTAAATTTTAGGTGTAGGTTGGCGGTGAGGAACGAACCCCAACAGGGCCATGTCGCACCAACCGCCGCAAATCTGAGCGCATATTTAATTGGCTTTTGGCGGTGCAGCGAGATGGTCGTGTTGGGGTTCGCAAGCTCACCACCAACCCACTTTAATTTTGCGCAATGTAGCCTTTTTCACGCATGGTATTTTTCAGTTCGCCGTAATAGCTGTCATTAATGCGATACTTAAACATCAACAGGCCCATCAGCGCATGGAAGCAGCCGGGAATCACCGACAGCATTAAGGCAATACCCATCATCGAGGTTTCCGATTGCGCTTGATTGGGCACATATTGAAAATAGGTGAGCAGCGAACCCACCATCAAACCGGCAATACCCATACCCGCCTTTTGGCCCACGGATATTCCACCATAGGCAAAACCGGAGACACGCTTGCCATTTTTAACTTGGCCGTAATCAATCGTCTCGGAAATAATGGACCAAAACACCGGCGCATGCAGATCAACCACAAACGATAATAAAAAATACAACACAAACGCCAACAACATATCTTGTGGCCCCACCAACATATAAATAGCCACGCTCAAGCCAGCGACCATTAATTGGGTGTAGCGAAACAAATTAATTTTGCAATAAAACTTGGTAATCCAAGTGGAGGCAATCATCGCTAAAATAGCGGCAGCTACACCGGTGGATAAAAATGCTGATACAGTTTTTGCGTCGCCGCCTAAATAATATTTAGCGTAATAGATGGCAACCGAACCGCGAATTACATAGCCGATAGTCCCAGTCACACAGACGCCGACCAAAATTAACCACTGATCATTTTTTAATAATTGCAAAAACTGACTGAGCAGCGGCTGCGGTTCAACCACGTGCACCACGCGCTCGGTGGTATTGAAATAGCAGAACAAAAACATGGCGGCGCCTATCACCGACATTATGGCCATCGCCACTTGATAGCCCACAGATTTATCGGCCCACATGCCCGCCACTAGCGGCACCACAATCGCCACCATAAAAGCGCCTATTTTGGCGAGAAATAAACGGTAGCCGTTAGCTGACAGTTTTTCTTTGGGGTCGCTGGTGAGCGCACTAGGCAAAGAAATATAGGGAATGCCAACACCCGAGGTAATCAGCGTCATCATAATGTAGGTGGAATAGGCCCAAATTAATTTAGCATCGTAAGCCCAGTTGGGCGTAGTGAATACAAAGAACACACTAACCGCATAGGGAATTGCCAACCAGAGTAGCCAGGGTCGATAGCGGCCCTGCAAAAACGTAAATTTATCGGTGATCTGCCCCATCACCAAATCAGATATAGCGCCAACGATTTTTACGGTAAAAAAAAGTATGCCCATATCCATGGGAGTTAAACCAAAGATATCAGTGTAATAAAACGTGATGATCAACATCATGGAGGAGATAACCACATTCAACGCCATATCGCCGGCGCCGAATCCGATTTTTTCCATGATCGACATCTTATCGTTTGCTGTAGCTGGGTGTGCTTGCATTATTATTTTGCCTCGTAATTTTTTACTCAGAGCCACGCTTTATCTAATAGACAAATAATGGCGTTAAAAAAAGCGGCAATACACCAAAGAGTAATTGCCGCTTCCTTAAATTTAAAAAGTTCCAAACCGCGCGCTGCTTTTAGCGTCTATTTCTGCCTCAGTGCATTAACGGGCTCAGCTGCCTTGCAGTCAAAGTTTTCAGCTTTTTCAGAGTCACCTGTGCCGCGATAATGCGCGTAACTGGGGTAAGGACAGAGTGGACGACTGCGTTTGGGAAAAGCATCCCCCGTAACCCTTACTTGCTCCGGCACTTTATTGTTTTCAACCCAGCCGACTATGGGGTCGATCATTTCAAAGCGATCCAGCGTGGCTGAGCCACCACCGCAATGGCCCATGCCCGGCACCAGGAACAAGCGGCTCCACTTTGCGACCTCTGTCGCACCGCCATTATCCTTAACCAGCTGATCGTAATAACGTGCCGTCTCTTGCGCAGAGAACCAGGGATCGCTCACTCCGTGATAAAAAATTAGCTTGCCGCCATTGCTGGAGAACGTATTTAACAGGGTCCAATAAGCCGTATCCCCCACAAAAGCGTTCGCCGTTGCCGCCTGCATGGCTTCGTCATCTATATCCATTGTGGTTGTTTGTACTGGCCCGTTTACCGGATGAAAACCAGGATTTAACAAGCCGGGAATTCCTTGAGAATCGGCAATACCTGTGTCAAACCAAAAGCCGGGATAAATTTGTACACCGCGCGAATTTTTTGGGCCCGCAAAACCCTGTTTGATCGCTGCTGCCTGTGCGCGACTAATGCAGCCATCGGTCTTTTTACCTGCGCAAACCAGCGTCATAGGATCAAAGTGACAACCGGATGGATTGGCGATCATCTTGTCCACTACCCCATCCTCTGCATCGCAAGCCTGCAACAAGCCGTTGATCACTACCGACTTATCCTGTGTTGAAAGTGCGCGTTCAGAAATTGGTTTGCCCTGCGCATCCTTAGGTGCAGCCTGATTCAATGACACAGCAACCCATTTGTCCGCCAGATTGGAAAAGCTGGTACGCATGGCAGGTGCTCCAGCCACTATGCCGTCAAACAAACGCGGATAGCGCTGGGACATCAGCATGGCTTCACGCCCGCCGGTGGAACAACCCATAAAATAAGAGTGCTCAATAGCGCGGCCGTAGTGTTGCGCAACTATTTGCTTCGCCGTCAGCGCAACCTTGCCAATGGCTTGATATAAAAAATTCAGCGCCGCTTCTTGATCGTTAAAAAAGCTCGCATCAAAACCCTGATCACTTTGGTGCCCAGTATCTGTGGTCACTACCGCAAAACCGCGCTGCAAACCTGTGAGGTCGCCAGCGGCACTGGTACCCAAAGGCGCGGCTATTACACCATTAAGTCCACCGCCGCCCTGCATCATCAGGCGACCATTCCAGTGTTGGGGCAAGGCAATAGAAAATCCAATGGCATAGGATTTACCCGCAACGCCACTGCGCTCATCCATCACGCCATCTATTTGGCAATAGCTGGCAAGTGTCCCCGCATAGGGTCGCTGATAAGGAACCGAAGGCACCGGGCCAGCAGGAACCATGCGTGCACTTTTGATAACGACATTGTGCTCTGCAGACTTAAAACTCAAGACGTTACTGCAAGCAATTTTCTCCTTTGACGCCGCAGTCGATGCTGCTGTGTCCAAATTGGAACAGGAAACTGCAAGGCAGCTTAAACTCACAACACCCAATAATTTTTTTATGAAACCCATAGCAACTTCTCTGTCGTTATTTTTTTGGTAAACACTTTATTGGCGAATAATTTTATTGAAAAACTGGATGGATTATTAAGCCAATTCAACTTGGCGCAACAGAGGCATATTGTTCATATTGCAATTCAGGCATCACATTCCCTGTGATGAACGAAATTTTTACGACTAACTACACACCATCTTTCAAGTGATAGTAAGCGGCGTTGTGACGCAACTCAGTTTTAAAGTTGCGCACGGTGGTATCTTCACCAATCACCACTGCCTCAATACCAGCCATTTCAGCATAGTCCACAATCTCATCGGCCGTTACACCTTGCGTATAGGCACTGTGATGTGCGCCACCGGCTTGAATCCAAGCTGCGGCTGAAATTTCCAAGTTGGGGCGCGGCTCCCACAAGGCTTTTGCCACAGGTAGATTAGGCAATTCTTGCGCGGGTGTTACCGTATCTACTTCGTTGATAATCACGCGGAAACGCGTGCCAATATCGATTAACGAAATACACAGCGCTGGGCCAGCTTTACCGGTAAAGATTAAACGGGCAATGTCATTGCGGCAACCAATGGTGTGCAAATGTACTTCCAGTTTTGGTTTTTCAGCCGCGATAGTAGGACAAACTTCCAACATATGTGCGCCCAATACTTGATCCACACCACCTACATGCACGGCACCGAAGTGATAAGTGTAGTCTTCCATAAAGGAGGAACCACCCGCGCGACCTTTGGATATCACTTTGCAGATGTGTACCATCGCCGCGGTTTTCCAATCGCCCTCACCACCGTAACCAAAACCTGCGGCCATCAAACGTTGCGTCGCAAGACCTGGAAGGTTGGTTAAGCCAGTCAGATTTTCGAAGCAATTGGTAAATGCTCCAAACTCGCCGTCGGTCAAAAATTTCAGCATGCCCAACTCCAAACGCGCTTCATTTTTCAGCATTTGGTATTGATGCTCATCGGCAAATATTGCCGAATTTACGTCGTATTCTTGTTTGTAGATTTCGATTTGCGCTGCAACCTGCTCATCAGTGACTGCATCAACCACTTTTTGCAAATCACCCAAACCGTAGGCGTGCACTTCGTAGCCAAATTTAATTTGCGCAGCCACTTTATCGCCATCTGTTACCGCTACTTGACGCATATTGTCGCCGAAGCGTGCCACTTTCAAATTCTGGCTGGCGTACCAACCCATAGCGACACGGCACCAGCTGTCGATTTGTTTTTGCACTGATTCCGTCGCCCAGTGCCCCACAACCACTTTGCGCTCTTGACGCAGACGGGTGCTCACATGACCAAACTCGCGGTCACCGTGAGCCGATTGGTTGAGGTTCATAAAGTGCATGTTGATTTCAGCAAAGGGCAACTCAGCGTTGAACTGGGTGTGCAAATGCATATACGGCTTGCTCAATGCGCTCAAACCCGCAATCCACATTTTAGCGGGCGAGAAGGTGTGCATCCACAAAATCAAACCAACACAATTAGGATTACTGTTCGCCGCTTGGCATACCGCTAAAATTTCTTTAGGAGATTTCACCGTGTCCTGTGCAATCACTTTGATCGAAATTTTGTTGGACTCAGTAAGGCCCGCAGCTATTTTTTGGCTGTTTTCAGCAACTTGCTTTAATACACCTGGGCCATATAAATCTTGCGAACCCGTTACCAACCAAACTTCTTTATCGCCGTATATTTTCATGTTAATTCCTCAATATTTTTTAGTGTGCCAAGTGTTTCAGCTCAGCTTACGATTTCTGTATTAATCAAATTTTAAATAAGAATGTGACTACATTATTTTTGCCCGTAGTAAGCATTTTTCCCGTGCTTGCGCAAATAGTGTTTATCCACAATGCCTTGTTTTAACGGCGCGGTTGTTTGTTGTAGGGTTTTCGTCAGGTAGGCCATACGCGCAATTTCTTCGAGAATCACTGCGTGGTAAACCGCATCAGCACCACTTTTGCCCCAAGTAAAGGGGGCGTGGCCCGCAACAATTACCATGGGTACTTCAAGCGGGCTGCGAGTTTTAAAACAGTCGGTAATTTGCACGCCTGTTTCTTCTTCGTAATCGCGTTCTATTTGTGCATCGCTCATTACTGCAGTACAGGGAATTTCGCCGTAGGCGTAATCCGCATGCGTGGTGCCAAAACAGGGAATGGCTTGTTGAGTTTGCGCCCAAGCAGTGGCATAGGTTGAGTGGGTATGGGTCACACCACCTATGCTGTCAAAATGGCGATATAAATGGGTGTGCGTTTTAGTGTCAGATGAAGGGCGCATTTTTCCTTCAACGACAGCATTTTCCAGATCCACAATAACGATATCGTCGGGAGTCATGACATCGTAAGACACGCCACTCGGTTTAATCGCAATAACACCTTTTGCGCGATCAATTTGCGAAACATTGCCCCAGGTATACACCACCAAATTGCGGCGATTTAATTCCATATTAGCTTCAAACGTTTCGCGTTTTAATTCGGTGTAGCTCATATTCCAGCCCCCTTAACAGCGCCCGTACTTTCAAAGGCTGCCAGCGCCAAATACTGTTTATACAAGCCTTCATAAGCAGCGGCAGCTTGTGCATTTGGCTGGTAGGTTTTACATACACTTGAAGCCATTACTTTTTGCGCACTGGCAACATCGGGGTAAACGCCACCGACGACGGCCGCAAAAATCGCAGCACCTAAAGCACAACTTTGTTCGCTCTCTAATACTTCTATAGGGCAATTCCAAACATCGGCACAGGTTTGCATTACAAAGTCAGATTTTTTGGAGATGCCGCCAATGGCCACCACCGAGTTAACCGCGACACCTTCCTGTTTAAAGCGCTCAATAATCGCGCGTGCACCGTAGGCTGTCGCTTCGACCAAGGCGCGAAAAATATGCGGCGCGCTGCTGCCCATTTTCAAACCGGCAATTGCCATAGCAACAGTTTGGTCCGCATCGGGGGTGCGGCGACCATTGACCCAATCGAGCGCGGTAATACCTGCCTCGCCAATCGCAAGCTGGCTAGCGGCTTGGCTGAGCGCCACCAATGTTCTGTCTTCAATTTCTTGCGCGAGTTGCTGCTTAGTCGCTTCATCAATCAAAGCAGAGCTCTGCAGAATATTCGCCACGGGCCAGTTTACTAAATTGCGGAACCACGCATACAGATCGCCAAATGCCGATTGCCCTGCCTCCAAACCAACGAAGCCAGGCGTTACCGAACCATCTACTTGGCCGCAAATACCCGCGATACATTTATCGCCAATATCGTCATAAGTGGCGACGGTAATATCACAGGTGGACGTGCCCATAATTTTGGTCAGCACACCAGGTTTCACATTGGCAGCAACAGCGCCCATGTGACAATCAAACGCACTGAAACTGACCGGAGTGCCCAGTGGCAAACCCAATTTTTGCGCCCAGTCGGCAATCAAGTAGCCACAGGTTTGATCAGACGTGAAAGTCGCAGCAGGCAATTTATCGCGCAAGCCATTAAGCAAAGGATCTATGCCGACAAAAAAATCATTGGGCGGATAGCCGCCCCAGCTTTGATGCCACATTAATTTATGACCGGTCGCACAGCGGCCCATACGTAATTGACTCGGGTGAGTGGTGCCCGTAAGTACGGCAGACATCCAATCGCAATGCTCTACCCAGAGATAAGCAGCCTGAGCTACTGCAGCATCTTCACGCAGCACGTGTAAGGTTTTTGCCCAAAACCATTCAGACGAATAAATACCACCTTCGTATTTCAAGTAATTTTCGTTTGCCTTGCTCGCCGCCGCGGTAATTTCTTGAGCTTCTTTTACCGCTGTGTGGTCTTTCCACAACACAAACATAGCGTTTGGGTTCTCGGCAAACTCGGATTTGAGCGCTAAGGCAACGCCCTGCTCATCAATCGCCACAGGCGTAGACCCCGTTGTATCAAAGGCTAGACCAACCACTTGTGCCGCCGCATTGACGGGCGCCATAGCCCATAGGCCTTGCACTACCTGCTCTAAGCTTTCGAGATAATCGAGGGGATGCTGGCGGAATTGATCTTTTGCAGGCACACAAAACAGACCTTTTTTCCAGCGTGGGTAATAAACCACATGGCTCGCCACTTCTTTACCCGTCAGGGCATCTACCAACAGCGCTCTGACCGAGTCAGAACCGTAATCCAGCCCCAAGGCGTAGGACGTCATATTTCCACCTATTTTTATACTATTGCCTCATCAGAGGATATTAATATTGTATGACAATATTGTTCCAGCAAGACCACACCCCTGTCAATTACTTTGCAGGGGGTGGCCTTAGGTAATAAATCTATTTTTTCGCGGCAGGCGCTGTTTTATTCGCGCTGACGCCTTCACTGGTCATCACAATGCGCTTAATGGTGCCGTCAGGGTTGTAGAAGAGTTCCTCAATACTGACGGAACGGCGGAATTGACCCCCATCGGGGCGACCAGCGCCGGTGTGGTAAATGAAATAATGCTTGTTGTTAAATTCAATAATAGCTTGATGGTTGGTAGGTGTATTGCCCGCCACCTCATTGAGAATACCCTTGTATTCCCACGGGCCGGTAATGCTCTTACTCATGGCATAACCCAGCTTTTCAGGGAAACCCATAGCGTAGGAAAGGTAATAATTATCCTTATATTTGTGCACCCAAATTGCTTCCGTAAATTCCGGCAAGCCCTGAATTGTCTGTATAGGACCATCTAATTCCGTCATATTGGCCTTGAGCTTGGCATAGCGCGGCCTGCTATTACCCCAGAAAAGATACGCCTGCCCATCATTATCGATCATCACCGAAGGATCTATATCGTCCCAATCGTTTGGGGTGTCGGTGGTCATATCATTGGTGATGAGCGCAGTACCACGTGCGTCTTTAAACGGGCCGAGGGGACTATCACCCACAGCCACACCTATCGCAAAACCGGGCTTGTCATCGGTGTGGCGCGCGGTGATATACCAATAAAATTTACCTTTTCTTTCAATGACCTGGCCCGCCCAAGCATCGCCCTTTGCCCAAGCGAAGTCTTTCACATGCAAGCGCGGCCCATGAGCCGTCCAGTTCACCATGTCATCTGATGAGTAAACCAGCCAATCGTGCATTTCAAAAAACTTGGTATTGTCTTTTGCTTCATCGTGACCAGCGTAGAGATAGACCCTGCCTTTATGAACCATGGCAGCCGGGTCAGCGGTAAACACATCAGTAAAAATGGGGTTCGCCCCTAGCGCAAAAGTCGCACAGCAAACGCCAAGTGCGCCCACCAAAGACTGAATGAATGAACGCATAGGGTTATTTTTCACAGGCTTGTCTTTCATACATATGACCTTTCTTTTTATAGTGCATCCACTCGCGGGAGGCTAATTAACAAAAAACACCCCAGATTTCATGTAAACTCATAGGGGTTGATTTATATTGATATTATATTACAATTAAATCAAGCCTTAGATGCGAAAAGATTTGTCCGCGAGGGAAATGACTCAGATTTACTGTGTAAACCTAGGCAATCGCACTTGTCATCCCCTAAGGCAGCTCTTATATTATATGATATTAATAATAAATTACTGGCTTGGCTAGGAATAGCCTTGAGCCTGACCTGCGCCATAGCCGTGGCCTTTTGCGATGTAGCCCCACATGAGACGAGAGACTAAGACAAGCTTACCCACACCTACTTCAAACACATCAGGCACCAAACCCCTGAGAAGTGCTCAATGGTTTGGTACGCAAGACAAAAACGGCTTCATGTACCGCAGTTGGATGAAAAATCAGGGCACACCTGAGCATCACTTCCAAGGCAAACCTATTATAGGTATCTGCAATACCTGGTCTGAGCTCACTCCCTGCAATGGACATTTTCGCGATCTGGCTGAAAGTGTGCGTCGAGGTATTCTTGAGGCTGGCGGCGTACCAGTAGAGTTTCCCGTTTTTTCCAACGGCGAATCCAATCTGCGTCCCAGCGCCATGCTCACCCGCAACCTCGCCGCCATGGATGTAGAAGAATCTATTCGCGGCAATCCCATCGACGGCGTAGTGCTCTTGGTCGGCTGCGACAAAACTACCCCAGCACTGGTGATGGGCGCTGCCAGCTGCGATTTGCCAACCATAGTGGTAACAGGCGGCCCTATGCTCAACGGCAAACACAAAGGTAAGGATGTTGGCTCAGGCACACTGGTATGGCGCATGAGCGAAGACTACCAAGCGGGCAAAATCACCCTGCAAGAATTTATGGATGCCGAGGCCGACATGTCGCGCTCCACCGGTACCTGCAACACCATGGGCACCGCCTCCACAATGGCCTGCATGGTCGAAGCACTGGGGCTATCGCTACCGCAGAACGCTGCCATTCCCGCCGTTGACTCACGCCGCAAAACCCTCGCCTATGCATCGGGTATGCGCATAGTGGAAATGGTGAAACAAGATCTGTGTATTTCGCAATTAATTACCCGCGAAAGCGTTATAAACGCCATTCGTACCAACGCGGCGGTTGGCGGCTCTACCAATGCCGTCATACATTTAAAAGCAATTGCGGGCCGCTTGAACATCCCCCTACTTCTTGACGACTGGCATAGCTACGGCCACCGAGTGCCAACCTTGGTAAACTTACAGCCTTCAGGCCAGTTTTTGATGGAAGACTTTTATTACGCAGGGGGGCTACCCGCCGTATTAAAACGCTTGGGCGACGCCAACTTGTTGCACAAAAAATGCTTAACCGCGAACGGCAAAAGCCTGTGGGAAAACAACAGCCAGGCGCCCTGCTACAACGACGAGGTTATTCGTCCGTTGGAAAACCCGCTATGCGATAACGGGGGCATTTGTATTTTGCGCGGCAATCTCGCCCCCCGCGGCGCAGTATTAAAACCCAGCGCCGCAACCCCACAACTAATGAAGCATCGCGGCCGAGCACTGGTCTTTGAAAGTTTTGACCATTACAAAATTCGCATTATGGACGACGATCTTGATGTGGATGCCAACAGCGTAATGGTATTAAAAAACTGCGGCCCAAAGGGTTACCCCGGCATGCCCGAAGTGGGCAACATGGGGCTTCCCCCTAAACTGCTGAAGCAAGGCATTACCGATATGGTGCGCATTTCCGATGCGCGCATGAGCGGCACAGCATTCGGCACAGTCGTGCTGCATGTCGCACCCGAAGCGCAAGAATTTGGGCCCCTTGCAGCCGTGCAAGATGGCGACTGGATTGCATTAGACGCCGAGCAAGGCCTGCTCGAATTGGAAGTCAGTGATCAGGATATTAACGCCCGCCTCGAACGCTTGCGCGCACAAAAAGTTCAACACAAGAGCGGCGGCTATTTACAACTTTATCTTGAACACGTCATGCAAGCCGATGAAGGTTGCGACTTCGATTTTTTAGTGGGTTGTCGCGGCGCCGATGTGCCCGGCCACTCGCACTAGGGTGATGGCCATGACACTCACAAATCAATACCCCAGCTTAAAGTACAAAGTCGTGCTCATTACTGGCGGCGCCTCTGGCATAGGCGCCAACTTGGTAGAGGCATTTAATCGTCAGGGTGCACAGGTTTGTTTTATTGATATTCGCACTCAAGATGCGGAAAAACTGGTGGAACAACTCAGCCATAGACCTGATACGATTCCGCCGCGCTTTTATCATTGCAACCTGCTTAACATTCCTAAGTTGCAAGCAACGATTAAACAAATTTACAGCGACCTTGGCCCTATTAATGTATTAATTAACAATGCCGCCGATGATGCTCGCCACGACTTTCGCAAGGTGACAGTGGATTATTGGAACGAGCGCCTTGCAGTGAATTTACGCCATCATTTTTTTGCAGCGCAAGCGGTCTACCCGCAAATGCTCGAACTGGGCAGCGGCTCCATTATCAACTTAGGCTCCATGAGCTGGTACGCCACCCAAGGCGGCATGCCCGGCTACACAAGTTCTAAAGCCGCGATAGAAGGCCTCACCCGCGGCCTAGCACGCGACATGGGTGGCGATAATATTCGCGTTAACACGCTGGTTCCCGGCTGGGTGATGACGGATCGTCAAGTGGCTATGCTCACCCAAGAAAAGTCCGCCAAAAACATTCTCAACAATCAATGCTTAAAAAAATCGGTCATGCCTGAAGATATTAGTGCCATGGCACTGTTTCTCGCCTCCGACGATAGCCGACTCTGCACCGCGCAACATTTTATCGTTGACGGTGGCTGGATTTAATTTTTTACAATAATCGATAGATTTCAACCAAGAGGATTTCTGATGAAAACTTTTTTTAAAACCCTAACCCTCGCTGCCGCTATTGGTATTAGCGCCAGCGCCAGCGCACTCACGGTAGGTTTTGCCCAAGTGGGGTCAGAATCTGGCTGGCGCACCAGCTTCTCTGAATCGGTAAAAGCAGAAGCAGAAAAACGCGGCATCACTCTCAAGTTTTCCGATGCACAACAAAAGCAAGAGAATCAAATCAAGGCAGTACGCAGTTTTATCGCCCAGCGCGTCGATGCCATTTTAATTGCACCGGTCGTAGAGACAGGCTGGCAACCCGTACTCATGGAAGCTAAGCGCGCTGGTATTCCGGTCGTCATTCTCGACCGCAATGTCTCCGTAAGCAATCCATCGCTCTACCTCACCCGCATAGCACCCGACTTTGAACTAGAGGGTCAACGCGCGGCCACGTGGCTTGTCGAAAATACGACGGGGAAATGTAGCGTTTTAGAATTACAAGGCACCGTTGGTTCCAGCGCCGCTATTGGCCGTATGAAAGGCTTTAACGATACCATCGCCAAATTCCCCGAGACGAAAATTATTCGCACCCAAACGGCAGAATTTACCCGAGCCAAAGGCAAAGAAGTAATGGAGACCATGCTCAAAGCAGAAAGTGGCGGCAAGGGTATTTGCGCTATTTGGTCGCACAACGATGAAATGGCATTGGGGGCAATTCAAGCGGTAAAAGAAGCGGGCCTCCAGCCAGGAAAAGATATTTTGGTTGTGTCAGTTGATGCGGTAGATGATGCACTTAAAGCTATTGTCAGTGGTGAAATCAACGTCTCGGTAGAGCTTAGCCCACACTTGGGTGGCCCAGCTTTTGATGTTATCGATCAAGCGCGCGCAGGCAAAAAAGATTTTGAAAAATGGATTCGCATGGGCGGCGCTGTGTTTACTCAAGAAAATGCTGCCGCAGAATTAACGCAGCGCGCTGCTAAGTAGGCCAAGCAAAGGTCGAAACCAATCAATATCGCCAAGTATTAATCGACCCAAAGAATGCACAGGGATGTGCACTCGTTTTTTAATGTCAAAACTCAGTGCTCAACCCTAGGCGCATTCCGAGTATTTAAAAGTCAAATATAAAATTTAAACAAGAAAAACCAACCTATGAACACAACTCCCGTTTTACAGCTCAAGGGGATACATAAAAAATTCCCCAGTGTGCACGCCCTCAAAGGGATTGACTTCACCCTACGTGCAGGCGAAATTCATGCTCTACTCGGTGAAAATGGCGCGGGGAAATCCACCCTCATTAAAGTCATGACCGGTGTATATCAGCGCGATGGCGGCGATATTCTATTAGAAGGGCAAGCCATATTTCCCTGCAATACCGGCGACGCTCAAGACCTTGGCATTAGCACCGTGTACCAAGAGGTTAATTTATTGCCCAACTTAACCGTGGCGCAAAATATTTATCTCGGCCGCGAGCCGCGCCGCTTTGGTTTAATAAACTGGGGCAAGGTCAATCGCGATGCTGAAGAGCTACTCAAAGGTTACGATTTGGATATTGATGTTGCCCAGCCCCTTTCCAGTTACTCCATTGCGGTGCAGCAATTAATTGCCATTGCGCGTGGCGTAGATATGTCGGCCAAGGTTTTAATTTTGGACGAACCCACCGCTAGCCTCGATGCGGATGAGGTGCAGTCACTATTTCGCATCATGCGTGACCTGCGTGCACGAGGTATAGGCATAGTCTTTGTCACCCACTTTTTAGATCAGGTTTATGCCGTGTGCGATCGTATTACGGTGTTGCGCAATGCAGAACTGGTGGGCGAATTTGTCACCGAACACTTAACCCGCAGCGAATTAATTGGCCACATGCTCGGCAAAGAACTTGCAGAACTGGGCGAACACAAGCCCCAAACAGCTGGCAGTAGCAAAGATACTATTTTAGAACTCAAAGGCCTTGGCAACAGCACCAACCTCGCCCCCATGGACCTAACCCTCGGCAGAGGCGAAGTCGTTGGCCTTGCAGGTCTACTCGGTTCAGGCCGCACCGAACTTTGCCGCTTGCTGTTTGCCATCGATAAACGCAATAGCGGCGAGCTATTATTTGCTGGAAAACCCGTTCAATTCTCTAGCCCGCGCGATGCCATTATTGCCGGCGTTGGCCTCTGCCCTGAAGATCGCAAACACGACGGTATTCTCGGCCAACTATCCATCCGTGAAAATATAATTCTCGCCCGTCAAATTAAACAGGGCTGGTGGAAATATATTGGGCGCGCTGAGCAAGAAGACATTGCCAATCGCTATGTCAAAGAATTAAACATAGCCACCTCCGATATTGAAAAACCTATTGAGCAGCTCAGCGGTGGCAACCAACAGAAAGTCATTCTCGCGCGCTGGCTGGCCGCTAACCCCTCATTATTAATTTTGGACGAACCCACACGCGGTATTGATATTGGGGCCCACGCTGAAATTATTCGCCTCATTCGTAAACTCTGCGACCAAGGCTTGTCCCTTATTGTCGCCTCCTCTGAACTTGAGGAACTTGTCGCCTTTAGCAACAAGGTGGTGGTATTGCGTGACCGCAAAAAAGTTGCAGAGCTTCAAGGCGATGACATCAATCCACAGCGCATTATGCAAGCTATTGCAGCCAATTAATTTTCAGTATTGTTTGAGGCAGATATGAATTTTATTAACAACCCCAGCCTGCGCCGCTATCTCTGGCCTTGCGCAGGCTTACTGGTGCTGCTGATGATCATCGCGTTAATCGCACCAGAATTTTTTGCCATTGAATTTAAAGATGGCCGCTTTTACGGCAGCCTAATCGATGTTCTTAATCGTGCGGCACCCGTGGCACTGTTAGCCATTGGTATGTCGCTGGTGATTGCAACCGCAGGTGTAGATTTATCTGTCGGTTCGATCATGGCTATTGCCGGTGCAGTAAGCGCCTATTACATAACCAAAGGTGTAGATAGCTTAGTACTTATTATTGGTGCAGGTTTAGTTGCGGGCTTAATCGCCGGTATGGTGAATGGCTTTCTCGTGGGCTATATGAGTATCCAACCCATTGTTGCCACATTAATTTTAATGGTGGGCGGACGCGGTATTGCACAATTAATTAATGAAGGTCAGGTAGTCACCTTCGATCATTCAGGTTTTGCTTTTTTAGGCACTGGCGATTTCCTTGGCCTGCCTTTCCCTGTAGTGCTCGTAATTATTACATTTGCGTTGGTGCAATTACTCACACGCAAAACGGCGCTGGGTTTATACATTGAAGCGGTTGGCGCAAATCCCTCGGCCAGTCATTACATGGGTTTAAATGCGCGCGCTATTAAACTCAGTGTTTATACCGTAGCCGGCTTATGTGCAGCCATTGCCGGTATGATTGCCGCCGCCGACATTAAGGGGGCCGATGCCAATAATGCGGGCCTATGGTTAGAGTTAGATGCCATTCTCGCGGTTGTTATTGGTGGTGCATCACTAATGGGGGGACGCTTTTCAATTCTCTTAGCGATCATAGGCGCCATCATTATTCAAACACTGACCGTAACCATTATCTTAAGCGGCATTCCACCAAAGTTTAATCTGCTGATTAAAGCCAGTGCCATTATTATTGTGCTACTTATGCAGTCGCCTCGCTTTCAACAACAGTTAAGCCAGTTAAATTTCTGGAGCAACAAGAAGGAGATTAACCGTGCTTAATCCTAAATTTATTCCGCTCGCCATTACCTGTTGTTTGTTCTTTTTATTATTCGGTATAGGTTCCGCACAATTTGAAGGCTTTGGCAGTTCGCGGGTATTCGTTAACCTGCTCAGCGATAATGCGTTTTTAATTATCGCCGCAGTGGGCATGACCTTTGTAATTTTATCCGGCGGTATAGACTTATCAGTCGGTGCCGTTATTGCGCTTACCGGCGTTGTCTCCAGTGTGCTAATCAGCCAGTATCACTGGCACCCACTACTGGTATTTCCTGTGGTACTTATCGGCGGCACCGCCTTTGGCGCCATCATGGGTGCGATTATTTATTACTATAAAATGCAACCATTTATTGTAACGCTCGCCGGTATGTTTTTCGCACGCGGCTTAGCAAGTGTGATAAGCGAAGAGTCTATTCCTATTGAACACGATTTTTATTATCAAGTAGCAGAATTCGGCTTCATGCTACCGGGCGATGCGTGGATTGGTAGCTCAACTATTATTTGTTTGCTGGTGTTATTTAGCGCGATTATAGTCGCCCACTACACACGTTTTGGCGGGCGTGTTTACGCCGTGGGTGGCGATGCAAATTCAGCCGCACTCATGGGTATTCCACTCGCGCAGACCACCATTCGCATCTATGCCATAAGCGCATTTCTCGCAACGCTCGCAGGCATTGTCTATTCCTTTTATACCTTTTCCGGCTACTCACTCGCAGCCGTAGGGGTAGAACTGGATGCAATCGCGGCAGTGGTTGTAGGCGGCACATTACTTACTGGGGGGTATGGCTACATGTTCGGCACACTGATTGGCGTACTCATTATGGGTGTCGTGCAAACCTATATATCATTTGACGGGACTCTGAGCAGCTGGTGGACAAAAATTGTTATTGGGCTACTGCTCTTCTGCTTCATCGCACTCCAACAACTCTTGGTGCGCGCGCGGCCAAAATAATAAATATGATTATTAAGAAGCCCAGAACTTATACCTCTGGGCTTTTTTATAATAGCGTTCAAGGCGGCGATATTAACGGCCTGTATTTAAGCGAAGACGAGAGAAGAAAGGATTTGTACGCGTTCAGCAACTCAGCGCTGGCAGAGTCAATCGAGAAAGCCCCTAGATAAACGCTTAACTCACAAATGATACGTATTCACCGCTAAGGATGTAATAGCGCCGAGTACGCTAATTGGTATTCTCAGATTGTATTATCAATAATAAATCGTTACTCTGCAGCGATCTTCTATTTAATTGGACATTAACCTGATGGCTGTTCTCGATCGTAACTTTAATCTCTCTCAACGTATGGTGCAGGAGCTCGGTCGCTCCATTATCTGCAACGAATATAGCGATGACAGTCTACCGACCGAAGCAGAGCTCTGCGAAAAGTTTGGTGTAAGCCGCAGCGCCGTGCGCGAAGCCGTTAAAATGCTTTCCGCGAAAGGGCTTATCTCCAGCAAACCGCGCCAAGGCATTCGCATTTTGCCAGAAGATCAGTGGAATATTTTTGACCCTGACCTATTAAGCTGGACCTTAAAAAGTCGCCCCACCTTAAAAGTTTTGAAAGAGTTTTTGCAGGTGAGAATTGCCATTGAGCCCGAAGCCGCGGCCCTCGCCGCTCGCTATGCCGATGACACTAAGCTCGCTGCCATTGAGCATGCGCTTGAGCGTATGCGCGTCGCCGAAGAGCATAGCCAAGAAGACTTAGAGTCAGACATAGCCTTTCATGTCAGCATCCTCTACGCCAGCAACAACCGTTTTTATATTCGCCTGCGCGATTTCATCTCCACCGCCCTGCGCGTAAGTATTAGCCATACCAGCCCCATTAAAGGCAACCGTGAAGGCATCATCGAAGATCATGCTAAAGTTTTTAACGCGATTAAAAGCCGCAATTCAGAGCGCGCCAAACAATCTATGTTGGCCCTCGTTGATGAAGCACTAAACTTCATTGAAGATGAAATCATTAAGCAAGAAAAACTGCCGAGCTAGATCGAACCTAATCTAAGCGCTGAAAACCCCATAAAAAAGCAGAACCTGAGTTCTGCTTTTTTATGGGGTTTTCTACATATGGTTAAAAACCGTTGTTATGGCGGCCATTGCTAATGGCCGCACTCGGTACTCGCGCGTTATTGAATCGGTTTTAATTGAAAGCGCTGACTATGGCTGTTCAACCACTGAGCTTGCGCAAAGTTAGTGTGATTCGCCAAGCCGCCATTGGCTAAATCCAGCACCAAATTACTTTTTCGGTTCGCAAGTTTAACCGTGCCATCCACTAAAAACTCCACTTGCCATTGGCTCTGCTGCTCCGCACATGCCGCCACTTCAGCATTGCTGCCTGGTACAACTGATTTCTGCGCAATGGCGATGCACTGCTTAGGCTTGGCAACTGACTCGATATAAAAATAGCCTTCCTCTGCCGCAACAAAATGCCAACGCTGATTTGCACCATTGCGCCATTCATCCTGCTCAACATTGGTGCCCACCAATGTCACCGTCTTACCACTTTGAGTGCTGGTAATGGCAATTTCTGCTGTAGGTGCAATTCGCCACTGCACGCACGTCTGCTTTTCTTCTACTAAGAGCGGTACATCTTCAACCGATTTTTTCGTTTCTTTGGGTGTAGCTTCAGTGCAATCAGCAAAACGCAGCTCAGCTTGCGTTTGCGCATTAATCAAACTCACCCAACCTTGTAAATGGGGTTGCACTTGCCATTCTTGGCACGCTTGATTATGCCAAGGCGCCACACTCAGGCCCACAGTATTCGCTGCAACACACTGCGCCCCTCCTGCGGTTAAAAACAATCCAGCACTATTCACTAAACGATATTTTCCCTCGGTGGTGTAATCTAAATTCCAGTTTGCCGCATCACCTACTGTGCAGCTGGCAGCATCAACCTCACCTTGGCTATTCACCTGCACACAAGTGTCATTAGCTCTGCTGACAAGATTCACACGCGTGCCTTGCACTTGGGTTACCAGTGGCCCATTTTCACCCGCAGGCGATACAACAGATTCCCCCGCTGCGACTGGCTCACCAAAATTTGGCGTACCGTCATCATGCCAGGTGAATTTTTGCGCGCGCAGTGAGCGCGTACCACTGCAGCCCTCCAATTCGCTCGCATTGCCGTGATAGATCAACCAATCCTCTGTGCCATCGGGCGATTTAAAAAAGCCGTTGTGGCCTGGGCCATAAACGCCATTGGCTTTACTGAATACGGGCTGGTCATATTTATGCCAAGCCGCCACACTCAAAGGATCGCTCCCAGTTAATTCTATAAGGCCTAACTTATAATCCGGGGTGTTACAAAAACTCGCCGAATACACCATAAACGTTTTGCCGTTACGTTTAATAATTTCTGGCCCTTCATTGACTTTCATGCCTGAAAATTCCCAATCATATTGCGGATGAGAAATCATCACCTTTTCGCCTTCCACCGTCCAAGGGTTAGACATTTTAGAAATCCAAATAGTTTGCTCGTCCTTCACCCACTGCGACCACAACAAATACAGCTGCCCTTCATGTTCAAAATAATTGCCGTCGATATTCCAAATATCCGGCATAGGCGAACCTTTATAGGTATAAGGGCCAAGCGGGTCATCGCCCTGGCTCTCGATCACACTTAAATGTTGGCGATCATAATTTTCTGCAATACCAGAGGTATACATCACATACCAGCGCGGCCCTTTAGGCGTATTTAACCGATGAAATTCAAACGCCCAAAAATTACAGCAGCGCTCTAATTCACTTTCCGACCAAATATGAATGGGGGTCGCCTTGGCTAAGCCCGCCAAGGTGGGTGATTTTCTCATCACCAACTGCGAGGTCCAGGTAGTCGTCGTTAAATAATAGTTACCATCAAAATATTCCAACCACGGATCAGCGCCATTGGGGAAAATAGGATTCGTAAAGCTATTGAGATACTCATCTTCTTGACGCGATTGCGCTGCAATTTCAGCCTGCGGCTTTACATTCTCACTCTTACTTATCTGAGGTGTACTTGTGCTTACCTGAGGAGAATTAGCCCCAACCACCGGTGTGTTTTCTTTGCCGCATCCCACAAGCATGACAGGCAATAATAATATGGGTAATATTTTTTTCATGTTTCCTCTCAGCATTCACATCTTTTAAATAGTTTTTTGGCTGAGCCAATACACTATTTTAAAACCATTACAAAACCAGCACTGGGTCGCACACTGAGTGTTACCGGCGTTTTGCTATCTATAGCGCGCTGACTAAAACTGCGTTCAGTGTCGCCACTGGTGATAAGTGTGCCCTGCTTAGCGCCCATGAAACCTAAATCGAGCGTTAGGCTTTTATCGCCCTGCTCGGCATTAATACCTGCTACATACCAGACATCTCCCGCTCTGCGCGCAATAACGACAAACTTTCCGGGATAACCGTCAATGAATTTTACGTCGTCCCACTCGCGCGGTAATTCGCGCAAAAAGTCTTTTACATATTCAGGCACAGTTGCCATACCTTCGGGAATTTCAGCAAAGTGCTGTATGCCAGATACCATCAATACCGACTCGGCTAACTCAAAAGAATTTTCGGTTGCACGCTCAATATTAGGAATGTCGCCAAACACCATGGGCGTAAAATCCATAGGATCAAACAGGTTGCGCGTGAACAGCGCCGCAGCTACATGCTGAGCAACGACATCCTCATCTGCCTGCGCAAACGTAGTAAATTCAAAACCCTTTATGGCTTCTATAGACATCAAGTTAGGATAGGTGCGCTGCCAACCCCGTGGCAGCGTAGCGCCATGAAAATTAACCAACAAATCATGCTGCGCGGCGTCTTTTAATATATCTACATAGTAGGCAATCATGGATTGGCCATCGCCGCCAAAGAAATCAATTTTAACGCCCTTGACGCCAATTTTTTGCAAGCGAGAAAACACAGCGCTGCGTTGCTCATGAGTAAGCAATTCACTTTTGGGGCTATAGGGAGTCAGGTTCCAATCGCCTGAAGAGTTATACCAAACCAATATGCCGAT
>Ga0070748_1000260_pt1 | contig 26558 bp, 18 predicted proteins | sample VirMetDEL_Nov_12_FD_77015 | JGI IMG/M metagenome (GOLD analysis project Ga0070748, IMG submission 77015) | Aqueous microbial communities from the Delaware River and Bay under freshwater to marine salinity gradient to study organic matter... | ecosystem: Environmental > Aquatic > Marine > Coastal... | reverse complement strand
CACCTGCTCTATTTTGTATGCCAGCGCCAAATGCGGCCCTTCAACAAATCCAAGCTTATGCCCCACTCGCTCCATCGCGGCAATGCGCTCATCACCTTTGGCAATAGGGCGCTTGTAGCCGACGATGACTGGCTTAGCATTGCGCTTTGGGATCGAGGCTAACACTATTTCTTCTGGGGTCATGCCGCCCTCATGTTGCGCGAGCGCAGTCTGAATAAAAGCCACACCTTCCACAATCGGTAGCGCGCCATAGGTGCGTGAATCCGCAGCTAGTGCACCTAATGCGGTTGCGGCTACGACCGAGCAGCGCGAAGTTCCCGCCAGAGCGCCAATTTGATTGCACCAAATACGTGGATCAGGCCAGCTGAGACAACCATAAATTGCTTCAATCCAAGCCCCTAAAGGTGCATCAACAAGCCGTCCTGTTGCCTGCAATACCAGCAGCTGCATATAGGTTTTTTCACCAACCAATTCATCCAATAATGAATAACCATGGGTAAATACACCCTTGCCAGGAAACCATCCCCCCGTGTGACTCACAATTTTTCCGCGACGCTGCTCCAGAAAATCAATTTCATCGCGCTGTTTCTTGTTGGCTGCCTGTCGCAGTTGCTCTAAATGTAATGCCTCTTGAGTTAATGCTTCCGGATGTAAGGCTGCAGAATTTAGTTGATCAAGATTTGAGGACATAATTTTCATCCTTTACAAAAGGCATCGCGGTAATAGGCTTATTCGCCATTTCTAAACCCTGCGCCAATAGCCCAGGAGCGCAGAGTAACTGCATGAGGGCGCCGCCTGCGCGCGGCTGAAAACCCAAATCGCAGAAGGCTGCAGCGGCAACACCCACATTTAGCCAGCCCTGATTGTGCGGCTCCAATTGTTCGTGCATTACCTGCCCCCAGCGCAACGCAGCGCCAGCCGCGGGCAAGGCTAATAAGTTTTGTGCAATCTGGACACTGAGTTGATCAATCCCTGCATAAATTTGCCCAAAGCCGGGTATCTGATTTTCAGGTTGTGTGATCAAATCCAGCGCCATAGCAGCGGGATCCGACATCAAATTTTTACGCAAGAAACGCATAGTACTTTCAACTGCACCGGCACCCAAATATTGCCCGCCCATCACTCCAGTCGCTATAGGTAAAATATGCAAAGGGTCTGTTTTGCCGACAGCGGCATTCATGGCTGCTCGCGCCGCTGGATGGCGCGGCCCTGGGTGTATAAAACCTATCATTAAGGCTTCCAATAACTCCGCAACATCTGGTTCTGGCAGTTCGCCGCGCAGTAGCAAATAAAAAACATCAACATAACTACACCCTTGCATCAATGCCGAGAGATCGTAACCATAGCAGCGTGCACTTTGCGCAATATAGGGGTTTTCCGCACTGGGCTGCTCATGCCAAATACGCGTAGCCGCACGCTCTGCAAATGCATCATTACGGCTGCGTACGGGCTCATGGTCTCGTGCTGGGATTGAAACATTAACAGCGGAAGGATCTTCTGGAACTGCAATTGTTGGTGTGACATCTGCTGCAGCAACACTCTGCACAGCAAACGGTAGAGAATCATCAGGCATAATCATTCCAAGCGTGAGTCAAACAAGGTTTAAAAATAGGTATTTATTTGCAGCCAGATACTGCGCTCTTCGAGCGGATAGTCCTCGCGTAATATTCCACTGCTGGGCTCGCGTGCATCAGTATTCGTGAAGTTACGCAGCCGTATGCTCATATCAACATTAGGCAAAATATTTTTACGCCGTAAATTCATATCAAACAACATATAATCTGCCACAGCCGCGCGCGGTGGCCCTAACGGGCTTGCATCATTCTTGGCGCGCGGGCGATCGCCCACCCAATTTACCTGTCCGTACCAGCTCCAACTCGGCGAAAATTCCCAATGCCCCATCAGCATAAATTGCTGCCTCGGTGCATCTATAATTTTCTCCCCCGTCAGGCTATCGCGCGCATCTTGCAATGAGTAGTTAGCGCCCAGACGCCAGTTTGTATCGGGTTTCCAATTTAATTCCCACTCTAGCCCCTGGCCGTCTTGATCCAGCGCATTGCGCGCCGTTGCTATACCGCTATTGGGATTGGTCACAAATGCAATCATGTCTTTGGCTTGATAATCAAACAGTGTCAATGTTGTTTGCCAATGGCTATTCGAACGATAATTCAACGACCACTCAACGCTTTCCAGACGCTCTGGTCGCAAATCAGGATTACCCAAAGACACTGGATTATTTTGAAAATATTGTTCCGAAAAAGAAGCGGGACGAAAGGCGCTGCCATACAACAGTTTACTGGTGAGTTTTTCAGTTGCCGACCAGACCAAAGCAAGGCGTGGGTTACTGGTAGAGCCCACATCAGAGTAGTCGTCATAGCGCAGGCCACCGGTCAACTGTAAATCGCGTGTCAGTTGCCACTCGTCTTGTAACGACAGGTAGTGTAAGTTGCGCTGGCTATCAGGAATAAATACATAGGGTGTATTACTGACATCTGTAAGCTGCCCATTGGCTACAGCAACAGAACTATCGAGCACACCCGGCCCATAATTTTTACGCTCCCCCGCATCTAATTCCTGCCGTTTAACCCCCAAGGCTAAACGCAATCTATGCCGCTCCCAGCCAGAAAAAAGCCCCACATATTCCAACTGACTATCGTCCGTACTGCCCATGAGATTTGCAATCATCCCCTCTGGGAAAAAGACAATACCGGCAGGGTTAAGGGGACTAAAATTTCCTGTTTGATCTATGGGCAACAGACTACCAGCAGGAAATAAGTTGAAATGGGTTTTCAGCTCATAGTGTAAGTGACTCACCCTGATGGTGTTTTGCCAAACATCATCGGGCTGATTTAGATGATAGCTGCCGTCAAACATCAGTATATTGCCGTCGTCGCGCCCTTCTGGATCTAGTGTTTGCGCCGCGCCTGCACCTATGCCCGCATCGCGCGATATCCAACTCCAAAAATTGAGCTGCAACTGTTCACGGGTAAAAGCGACATGGGTATCGAGCAGTTTATAGCGTGTCGCCAATGCACTCGGCGCGCGCGAGGCATTCACATCAAATAGGCCATCAAAAAAAGTTTGGAAATCCTGATTAATTCGACGCGAGCTATCGCCATCGCTCTCTTGATAAGACATTGACAGCGACAACCCCCAGTCAGGCTGATTATTTGCAGCTTGAAGCCAAAGATCGCGCTCGCCGAAACTGCCCATACCAAACCCCAACTGCGACTCCGTTGTGCCGGGGCTGCGAGTAATAACATTAATCACCCCAGCAAAAGCATCTGCACCATAAATAGCAGAGCCTGGGCCACGAATAACCTCAACACGCTCAATGCTGGTTACGGGCAAACGCAATAGTGTTGGGCGCCCACCCTGCAAGCTAAATTGCACAGGCACCCCATTAAGTAGAAGCAGCACTTGAGAGTTAAAACCAGTGTGTATACCGCGCATAGAATAAACCGCATCAAGGCGGCTTAAGGAGGAGAGAGAAACATGAAGCCCAGGTACAGTTTCGAGCACATCATTAAGATTACGTGCGCCCATAGCCGCAATTTCTGCTGCATAGATAACACTTGCCGTCGCGGGCGCCTTATCGAGAGTAATGCTATTACCTGTAGCAATAGAGATTTTAACCTGCCCTAGCTCACTTAATGACAGATTAAAAAAGTCGTCAACAGCCCGCAGCTCTGCATTAGCCGAGCAATAATAAGGAAACAGTAAACTTAAACAAATAAGCGCTTTAGCGCGCCAAACTGTAAACCCCTTAGCACTCATGATGACAACCTTTTACAAAAAACGGCGTCATTCCGCTGACTTTATCTTTCTAAAAAATAGAAACCCGCCATTATGACAGCATAAAACACGCTAAAATTAACATTTCAATAGCCAGTTAATTTCTATTTAATCTAAACACATTAAATCACAACACCTCAACCAATTTCATTAACCATAGTTGACGCTTACCAATTCGCCAGTATCAGCCTGGTAAGCAGTTAGATTAAATGAGTAAAAATTAGCGTTCGTCTTATGCACGAACATTAACACGCATCATTCTTTGTATTTATAGATTTGGTAAAGCGATCATGAGGGTCACTGGCATTGAGCGCCGACCGCTTTGGTACTATTGGCAATGGCAATTCAACAATAAAAGTAGCGCCTGCGCCCAATTGACTTTCAACACGAATATTACCACCCATCATTTCGCAAAAATGACGAGAAATGGACAACCCTAGGCCACTTCCTTGGAACTTACGGGTACTACTACTATCCACTTGTAAAAAAGGATCAAAAATTTGTCGTTGCTGCTGCTCGGATAAACCTATACCTGTATCGCTAACACGCAGCTCTATCAGGTTGGGCAGATGCTCTGCACTGACACTCACCTCGCCCCCATGGGCAAATTTACAGGCGTTTCCTAAAAGATTAATGAGAATATGCACTAATTTTTCTGGATCTGCCGTAGGCAAATGAGGCCCATCTTTTACCGCGACACTGAGCTTTATAGCATTACGTTCAAACAAAGGGCGTAAATTATCTAACGCCTCATCCACCAAGCTCGATAATTTCACTTCAGTCAAATCTAGCCCCATATGGCCAGACTCAATTTTTGCCATATCCAATACACCATTAATTAAACGCAGTAATCGCTCTGCATTATTGATTACGCGCATTAAATCTTGTACATGTTCATCGTCATCCTGCGATTTCAACTCCTCCATTACAACTTCGCTATAACCAATAATAGATTGTAAGGGTGTGCGTAACTCATGGCTCATTAAAGACAAAAAATCACTTTTAGCTTGGCTGGCAGCCTCAGCTTTTCGTTTCGCAATCGCTAGGCGGTCTTTAGCCAACTGCAACTCTTGACTGTGCTCGGCAAGCCGTTTATTTGCTCTCTGCTTCATAATATAGGCAGCGAAAATAGTAATCAGCAACAACAGACCCAGCAGCACCAACCCCCACAAATAACGCAATACGGTTTGCTGTGCATCAACGGTTTCATCCAAGCCAAATATGGCATTTTTTTGCTGATCTATTTCGCGCTCCTGCAACGCAATAGTGTCGTTAAGTTCAGAGAGTCTCCGCTCGCGTTTATCAATGGCCGCACCAATTTCCGTTAACTGTACTTGCTGCACATCCAGTTCGCGAGTACGTACATCAACCTCCTGCTGCAAGCGCGCACGCTCACCATTGCTGCGAATAATGCGCTCACGCTGCTCCTCTAGCTCAGTATTTTGCTGTGCTATAAGGCTATCACTCTGCCTAATATTTGCATTCAACTGCTTAAGCTCTTGACGCAAATTTTCGTTAAGTGACTCTTGGGATTGAATAGTACCTGACAGTTCATGCAATAATTTTTCCCGCGCACCGAGCTGCTTTTGTAAACTCACTAAAGAGGCTTGACCTTCACGATAAAGCTTAGCCACATCGATTTCACTGCCCCCATTTAAAATTAGCTCTGGCAGCGGCTTAAGCCCGTGATTGATGATATTGGAATTATTCACTTCGAATTGCATGCGACCATCTTTAGTCTGCGTCAAATCAATCATTACCCACTGCTTCATCAGGTTACCCTCAGTAACCACCAAAATAGCGCGGCCTTCGATAGCACTATAAATATCTGCTAGCACAGCATTGCTGACTCGCCCAACATAAACCAAATCATAATCGCTCATAGCTTTAATACTGTTAAGATGAGTCACCCTAACCGGCAAGCGACGTAACCGAAGCTTATCTTGCAGTGCCGCCAGCTCAACATAGACGCCTTGATTGTCACTGCCATAGATCGCCATATTAAATGAGCTTTTGGTAGCCTCGTTAGGCCATAAAATATTTCTAGAGAAATTATATAAATAAGAAGCCGTCACCTTATTTTTATTTACGACATCAGCTGCCGCAGAAACAGATAGGAATAAGCCACAAACAAGTAACAAAATACTCACTCGCTGTAAAAAATGACTGGGCTCTACTTTTATCGTCATATATTTCCCACGTGAAAATGGAGACTTAACCAATACTTTAGACCAATACGTTAAACCAATAGCCGAGCCCCGCATTTAACCTCCGCAATCACCAAGAGATTTAGAATTCGGGTATTCCTCTCGCTAAATTATTTTAGCTTAGTTGCCTAAGGCGCATTTGGGTAGTTTTAGGCGGCCCAGAATGACACACGAGAACGCGAAAAAGACGATTTATTAAGAGAAGGCTTGCCCTCAGGCCTTTAGATAACAAAAGGTTGGGCAGAAGAATACTACTGCGCAAAAGTAGTAATTATGAAGATAAGCAACACAACCAAACTCGACCAGTTTTACAGTATCGTAAAACTGGTCGAGCAGCTGATCTAGTGCACGTAAACTGCAACCGAATCAAACCTTGCCAGGCCTAGCGGATTAAAAAGAGGGTTACCTAATGACTGAGTTAAAACTAATGACTCAGCAGACGCAAGGCATCGATTTCTTTATAGGCCGACTGCAACCACATCTTTATTCGCTGACGCTCCAGCAAGCTCAACGCATTATCACTTTGAGTATCTTTATGGGTTGCTGCCCAAAAACTATAACTATTGCTATCAATTTTTGTCATCACTGGCGCATGTAAGCGTTTAAGCGTCATGATCTGCGCGCCGAGCGATAGGACACGTTCCTTGATACCGGAATTCTCCAAAATTGAAAAACTCTCATCGCGCAATTGATTAAGTACTAACACATAGTTCAAACGATTACCGTACTGATCCAACAAACGCCCCAACAAATCAACAGAATCTTTCCCGGAATCCATTACATTCCAATAGTAAATACGCACACCCAACTCTTCTGACAGCTCTAATACACCCGACTCATCGATCCACTTTGCAAGCGGATGATGCGTTTGCGCCGCCAAATCAACCAACACATGTTGCTCAGGATTTTCTGCCGCTATTTCCACTATGGCATCAAGGCTTTGATAGTCGTCAATAATAGTGGGGGCAGCAAAATCGCTGTAGTAACGCAAAAGAGCACCATGAGATCTATCAGTATCAAACCCCACAAAAGGCATATTATGATCAATCATGTACTGAGCCAATAAGCGCGCCACAACGGATTTACCTACACCGCCTTTTTCTCCGCCAATAAAATGAATACTTGCCATGCTTACTCCTTAGATATGTATGTTAGCTCGCAAGTTGTTACTCGCTGCTAAAGTAGATGATTGGCACATTGGCCGCAGCCTAACGCAAAATTATTGCAAGCTGATGGATACTAACCTTTTTTGACGGGAGGGTCGACTGGCCATTTTGATGCAAGCAAGATAAATAAAGGAAACGAAATACCGCGAAATTTTTTTTGGATAATATCTAGATCATAGCGCCAGAAGAGCTTTAAGAAAAAACTGCAACAAAAAAGGGCGCCTTTGCAAGCACCCTCCATCTAGAAAAAAATATTGTATAAATCTTTTACCCACACACTTAAACATTACTGCTATTGTCGCGCACGTTCTACTTTTTTGGCTTTTTTTGCCTCCTGCTTTTCTTTAGTGGTTTTAGTGGCGGGCTTCTTGCTTTCCTTTTTACTGTCCTGACTTTTGGCCATGATATAATTTCCGTAGTTAGGTTAATAAACTGACTAATCTAGTGAAGCCAGACCAGCCCAATTCACCCCTAGCTTGCAATACCCCGCAGGCTAAGTTGTGTGCTTCCTGCTTACATATAAGCCTTGGCAAAAGCCGCTTTAGACTCTTGAATATAGCTGCGCACTGTAACCGCATGGTTCTCCCATATTTTGCGATCTTTCGCATTGCTGAAGGGGTTTTGATCCTTGGCAACCGAGCGACTGAATTTATCGTAAAACGTAATGACCGATGAAGCAATTTGATTGAAGCGTTCCTTAAAGACTTGCGACTCTTCGATATTGCTGGTGGCGCGCATCATGAATTGTACGAACTGGGTATTAGAGCTTGATTGATTTTGGTAGCTTTCCGCTTGCACCATAAAGTAATCAGTTATTTCTTGTAGTGCCGCATTGCGTATAGGCTCATCTTTACTCAGCACACGATTATAGTTTTCTTGACCACGACCTAAACCACCATCAATCAAAGAATCCTTTAGGTGCTTATCTAAATCTTTACGGTATTTATTAACCTCGCGCTGAATATCGAGCAGGTCTTTATCCAAAGAATTAACCATCGCCAACTCTTTTTCAATTTCGGTCATAAAGCCTTCAGCCTGCAAAAAGGTTTTTAAACCATTAGACTCCGCAAACTTGCGTGCGCTGCGATTAATGCCTGCATTTTCGTAGGAGGCCTTATCAAAAGCCGTTGCTACTATAGATTTAAAGGGCTCAGCAAATGCTGAAAAGGCGCCCTGAGTTACCACATTTAAGGTCGCCGTTGCCATATCGCCAAAGGGACGCAAGAGCGAATCCATGCGTGCCTTTTGCAGCGGTGATGCCACCAATTTTACATTTTCAACAACACCCTTAAAGGTTTCATAGGCGAGAGGATTGGCCATTTTACTGCGTTCAGAGGTCGCCAACACCAAGGTGACACTGGCATAAATACCATTGGCATACTCTAAGTATTGGCGCTGCACATCAATTTGCGCGGCATAGTTCTTACCTAGCGCACGCAGGGCATCTGCTTGCACTTGATAGCCTTTGTCTTCACGCAGCCTATCCAGTACTTCGGTAATGACTTTTTGTTGATTTTTTTGCAGCGCAGTATCCAAAAGAATTTTCTCTACGCTCACGTCGTCTACCCAAAGCTGACCATTCTCAACACTAAAATCGAGACGCAAATATTTCTTGCCGGGATCGTCAATGGATATGCGTTTAGCATGGTATTCACTCGAGGCATTACTGCCCACAATCTGTCCGACCGACTGCCAGGCAGAATCTAGATTTTGGTTGGGTGCCACCAACACATTGATTTTATACTGCGTCGCGGGCGATGAAGTTTTTATCCACAGCTCCAAGGTGCCCTGCTCGCTCAAGTTGGTGCGCGTGCGAATTGACGCCTCTCCCTGTTCAACTTGGAGCGCACTTGTAGTGGCGCGCCCTTGCTGATCTACCGTTTGCGCGCCATACATAATCGCCCACTTTTTCAGATCACTGCCGGAGTCAAAATTATTTTTAAAAATGATAGTTTTCTGTTGCGCCAATACGGGGGCAACTGCGCCCAATAGCGTCAACAATAAGCAGATACCACCTAACTTAATTACCCGAGCTTTACACATAAGACCTCAAATCATTAACACAATATAAAATGAAACATCCAGCCCAACTAGGGCATAAGTGCCGGAATAGCGTGCTGAATATAGGTATCCGCTTGCGCTTTGCGCGCGCCCAGCAAGCGCGGATAGGCAACAGGTTCATCGCCCAGTCCCGTAATAGAATTCATATAACCATTGCCGCCAAAACCACTGGATAATAAGGGATTCACAACAGGATCGCTAAAGGCACGCTCTGCCGCCAAGAGCGTCCAATGCTCCGACTCTAAACGTTCCACCAGCGCTGCAATAAAATAAGCAGCCAAATCATTTTCCTGCAGCACTAACACTTGTCGTGGTGAATAGCCCAACATCATATAAGCTTGGGCATCTTCCGCATTAAGCGAGCGCACTAAAAAGTCTACGTAGGCATGTTCTAAAGCAACTATATCCACTTTCCGATTGGCGCGGATTTTAGCCTGATAAAGTTGATCAAAGTAAGCATCAACGCCGCGCATTTTATTTACACCTATAAATGTCGGCTTGTAATTTCGTTTACGTAAGAATTCACGCAAGCCCTGCTGTACATTTTTATCACCAAATTCATTGAGATATGAAAAGTGCACATGTTGCTTATAGCCGGTGTATTGTGCCAACAATCTATCGGCTTTTAGAATACCAATTTCAAATACATAGAGATCTGCTTTGGTCACAAGATTGTGATAGTAGCCGCTATTAACCAGCAAGTGCCCTGCATCACTGTAAAGTCCAAGGCGCTCTTTATCTTTGCTGTTTATACCGCGTGTTTGAATCAGAAACAACGCTTGGGGAACGCCCGCATTGGCCATGTTGCGCACTAACATTTGCGAGCGCGCCTTACCATCAAGCGAGCTAGATGGCTGTAAGGTATTTTCAAACGCTATAACGACTTCGCGCCCATGAGCACTTGCCGTCACCCACAATAAAAGTAATCCCATTAGGTATTTTTGTAGCGGCATATTAACTTAGCCTCAAAAAACTACGTTAGCTTATCAAGCGTATCGAATTAACTAGGTCGTCGCTTCATACAATTCAAGCGGCAAACCATCGGGATCTTTAAAAAAGGTAAAACGCTTTAAGGTGAACTCATCAACACGCACTGGCTCTACCGCAACATCATTCGCTAACAACCACGCAATACTTGCATCAAGATCATCAACCGCGAACGCCAAATGACGTAAGCCGCAGGCTTCTGGTTGTGAGGGACGCGCAGGCGGTTGAGGAAATGAAAAAAGCTCCAACTGCACACCATTAGCGAGCGCGAGATCTAGTTTATAAGAGCCACGTTCCGCGCGATAGTTTTCAGCAACTATGCGCAGACCTAAAATATCACTGTAAAAATGTTTCGATTTGGCATAGTCAGAACAAATTAAAGCTGCATGGTGCACAGCCTTGAGCTGTATTGCCTGAGGATTAACCATAGCCTATACCTCTACTTTACCGGCAAGAAATGTTGGATGCAGGCCATAGTATCCAAGAATAACGAGGGCCGCTGAAGTATTGCGTCAGGTTACCGCAAAATGGGGCAGCTTAAACATTGCAGCTGTATCTCGAATGAATCAACCGCCAATCCCTTAAGTATTGGGCGAAAAAAAACCGCGGAATTCCGCGGTTTTTTTATGGCACGGCGATCAGCCTGTGTTACGCATACCCGCCGAAATACCGGCCATGGTCACCTTAAGCGCACGCTCAAGGTCAGGACTGATGACTTCACTGCTGCGATAACGCTTGAGCAATTCCGCCTGCAAGTAGTTAAGCGGATCTACATAAGGCTTGCGCACTTCCAGCGATTGGCGCAGTACGGGATCATCTGCCAAGAGTACATCTTGCTTCTTGAGTTTATTGATCAGCACCTCCAGCGCAGCCAAGTCACCGCGCAGCTGCTCACCCAAACCACGGACTTCTTTAGGTACTAACTGCTGCTCGTAGTAGGAGCAAATGGGGCCATCCGCCTTTCCGATTACCATTTCCAACAGATCAAGGAAGCTGGAGAAGAAGGGCCAGTTACTCACCATATCCTCTAAGAGTGCAGGATCATTTTCCAAGGCATACTCCAGCGCCTGACGCGTGCCCAACCAAGCGGGCATATTCAAGCGCACTTGCGTCCAGGCAAACACCCAAGGAATCGCACGTAAACTTTCTACACCACCGGTGGATTTACGCTTCGCAGGGCGACTGCCTAAGGCCAAGAGACTCAGCTCTTGCTCTGGCGTAAGGCTGCGGAAATAAGGTACAAAATCAGGATGTTCTTGCACCACACTGCGATAGGCTTTCAGGCTCGCTTGCCCCATACGCTCTATAAGGTCGCGCCACTCAGCCTTAGGGGCATCATTGGGGGATATAGTTGCGCGTAGGGTTGCTGTCACATACGAAGATAAACTACTAAAAGCGACGCGCGGCAAACCAAACTTGTAGCGAATCATCTCGCCTTGCTCGGTCACCCGAATACGCCCTTTAACCGAACCCGGCGGCTGCGATGCCATTGCTTTTTCTACGGGGCCACCGCCACGACCTACAGTACCGCCACGGCCATGGAACAAAACTAAGGAGACCGCATTGCTCTCCGCCAAGGCAACGAGTTTTTCCTGCGCCTTGTATTGCGCCCAAGTCGCCGCAAATTTACCTGCATCTTTTGCAGAATCCGAATAGCCAATCATCACAGTTTGCTGTTGCGATGAATATTGCTTATACCAATCCAAACTCCACAAACGCTCCATTACCACCGGAGCGCGATCTAAATCATCGAGAGTTTCAAAGAGCGGCACTATCGGCATATTCCAAGTCATGCCCGACTCTTTCAGCAGGAGCGCTACAGCCAAAACATCAGACGGCTGCTGCGCCATTGAAATAATATAGTGGGATAAAATTTCACGCGGCTCATTGGCGACAACCTTACAGGTTGCCAAAACTTCCGCCGTGTCATCGCTCATAGGCCAGCTTAATGGCAAGAGTGGGCGTTTACTTTCAAGCTGCTCCAACAAAAACACTTGGCGCTCTTGTTCCGACCAGTTTTTATAATCGCCCAAACCTAAATATTGCACCACCTCATCAATCGCTTTAACGTGACGCTCACCGTCTTGGCGAATGTCGAGCGGCACCAGATTGATACCAAAGCAATGAATACGGCGAATGGTGTCCATTAAAGGGCCGTTGGCAATGTGTGGCAGGCCAACATCTTGCAATGACTTATGGCACAGCATTAGCGGCCCTAACAAATCATCACGGCTCACGATCAAATCAACTGGCGCTTCTATACTGCGGCCCTGTAAGCGTGCTTCTGCCCACTCTAAGGTTGTTTGAATACGCTTGCGCAAGGCATACATCGCATCGCGATAGGGTGTAGTGCTCTGAGGGTAGAGCGCCTGCAACTCTTCATTGGCCTCGCTCATACTCAGGTCGCCGCCCAAGCTGTAAACATCGCGCGCATAAAGTTCTGCGGCCATCCAACGACCTAGCAACAACACTTCGCGGGTAATTTTGTGGGTGACATTAGGGTTACCGTCACGGTCGCCCCCCATCCAGGAGTAAAACTTAAAGGGGCGTAAATCAATTGGTAAAGCCTGTCCCAAATGACGCGTGCAAAGTCGATCTAAATGACGAATAAAATCGGGCACAGATTGCCAGAGGCTGTTTTCTATCACTGCGAAGCCCCACTTGGCCTCATCCACCGCTGTTGGGCGGGTGGTGCGAATCTCGTCAGTGCTCCAAATTTCTTCAACCAAGCGATGCAGGCGACCGCGCAGCTTATCTTGCTCGAAACCGAGTAGGCTGCCATTTTGACCATCGGCGAGGGTATCAACAATTTGATCGTACTTGCGAATCAAGGTACGGCGCGTAACTTCAGTGGGGTGAGCTGTTAGCACCAACTCAATACGCAACTGACCAATGACTTCAGCCAAGGCATCTTTGCCGTAGGTATCCGCAAATTGCACGATGGTATTTTGCAAGCCGTCTTGACGATCAGCCTCTGCACTTGAGAAGAACTCTTGATCGGCGATATTCGCCAAATTTAGGAACTGATTGAACGCGCGCACTATAGGCAGAATATCCGCATCATTTAGCGCACTCAACATGGCAACCAGCGGGGCAGAATCGCCATTTTCGGCTTTATTAATCGCTTTACCCAGTTTGCGAATCCCCTCCACCTTGGTAAAGAGCTCAGCGCCTTCATGGGCGTGAATTGTCTCTCCTAACAGCTCCCCCAGCAGGCGTACATTCTCGCGCAGGGTTTCAGGCAGCATTAGCATGGGCATTCTCCAATCAATCAAATAAAATAGAGGCTCGGTGGAGCCACACATAAAACAAGGCGGCATTCTACGTTAAAGCAGCCGAGCAAGGATAGGCAGCAGCAACGACAAATACGCGCAATTTACACTGCATTTAGCGATCACAGCGCACATTAAACGCATTAAAAAAACAATTTGGAAAATGGGGCGCAGCATACAAAACAGCAGCTTACGGCCTACATAGCCACAGTATGAGCAATAGCCGTCACAAGGTAGCTCTCAACCTTGCGCCAAACAATATCCTAGAGCAAATACTGTGCCCACCGCTCAATGTAGAGCCACATGCCCCCAATCATGACATAGCAACCAAGGCCCTATTGAAGCATCCGCGCGGAATGCACCAATAGGCAGCGCGTATTATCAAGGACGCGCCTTAGCAGCACTAAAACAACACCCAGCAATCCCAACAACAGCTCAATCGAGCGTACTTTACCTATGTTTACTCCAGCAAATAACTCACGTAAAAAATGGCTGTATAGTAGCCCCCTAAGCAATAAATAAGATAAAAATACATCAGGTAGACGTTTATGACATTCCTACGCCAACTTATAGCCCTCACTTTAATCATCAGCCCGCTGCTCATTCGTAGCCCATTGACGCTAGCAAAAGAACTACCGCAACTCATCCAACAGAACCGGCAACAACTCCTGACAGTGGATGGAAAACCATTTTTCATGCTAGGGGGCGAACTCGGGAATTCCAGCGCGTCCAATATGGACTACATGAAAGACATTTGGCCCAAGCTAAAAGCTATGAGCCTCAACACCCTGCTCGCGCCGGTGTACTGGGAATTGATTGAACCAAAAGAGGGAGAATTCGATTTCAGCCTTGTCGACCAATTGCTTAAAGAGGCTGAAAAGCAGCAGATAAAACTGGTCATCCTGTGGTTCGGCAGCTGGAAAAATTCTATGTCGTGCTATGTGCCTGCATGGGTCAAACGCGATCAACAACGCTTCCCGCGCGCCAAAGACAGCCAAGGTCGCAGCCAAGAAATACTCACGCCCTTCAGTGATGCGAACCTCATGGCAGACCTCAAGGCCTACAGTGCACTCATGGATTACCTGCATAAAAAAGATAAGCAGCACACCGTGATCATGATGCAAGTAGAGAATGAAATCGGCATGCTGCCCAGCGCGCGCGACTACCATCCAGGCGCCAACAAAGCCTTCGCTGCCGCCGTACCCACCGAGCTCATGCAATACCTCACGCAGCATCAAGCACAGCTCGCCCCTGAACTACTGCAGCGCTGGCAAGCTCAAGGCAGCCCCACTCAAGGCAACTGGGAAGACGTATTCGGTAAAAGCCTTGCAACCGACGAAATTTTTATGGCGTGGCACTTTGCGCGCTTCACCAATGCCATAGCCGCTGCCGGCAAAGCCTTACACCCCATTCCCGCCTATGTGAACGCAGCACTCAATCGCCCCAACGTAAAACCAGGCGACTACCCCAGTGCAGGCCCACTGCCGCAGGTGATGGATATTTGGCAAGCAGGCGCACCGGCAATTGATATTTTTGCACCCGACTTTTACAACCCAGACTTTAAAGCATGGAATGATCTCTACACCCGCAATAACAAAGCGCTATTTATTCCCGAGCACCATTTTGACGAAACCCTAGCTGCCAAGGCCTTCTTTGCTTTCGGCCAATACAATACCCTCGGCTTCTCGCCCTTCTCAATCGAGTCCGTCGAGGACGCAGCTAACGAGCCGCTCGGTAAAACCTATCGCACGCTTCATCAACTCACCAACTTATTGGTGCAATACCCTGCCAAAACCCATCGTGCCGGCGTCCTGCTCGACAAACAAAACAGTGAGCAAAAAGTTATCTTGGGCGACTACGAATTCACCTTCCGCCACGACTACACCCTCGGCTGGTCGCCCGCCGCCAAAGAGGACGAATGGCCAACTGCAGGCGCTCTCATTATTCAAACTGGCGCAGAAGATTATGTCGTCGCAGGTACCGGCATAGTTGTGACCTTCAAAAACCGTAACGCCGATAAAATTGCAGGTATCGATCGCATCGAAGAAGGTAATTATGTGAAGGGAAAATGGCAGCGCGGGCGCGTCATGAACGGAGATCAAGATCATCAGGGCAGACATTTACGTATCGAAGTCGGCAACTACGGCATTCAGCAACTCAAGCTCTATAGCTACGAATAAATCACGCCAACCCCAAAGCGGCAGCTACCTCGCTGCCGCTTATCCACAGAACCTTTATATGGACTTCGCAAATAAATGGGTAAGTCACTAATATAAAGAATTATTTATATGAGCTACTTGCAAATATAATGTTAGAACCCTGAAATACTCCCATTCTCAGGGCAAATATTATCTCGTCGGACTGCAGCGAGACATTTAACTTGCTTCTTATTTGTGGCCACATCAAAATAATGATGCGGGGCGACTGACCAGATGAGATTGAGCGCTCCCCAGCCTGTAAATAGGTAGTCGCGCAAGGCGACTCTAAGCTTCGGCTAGTGGTGTCTGGATGTTTTTTTAAGAAAGTTGAAAAGGCTCCTACGGGAGCCTTTTTTATTGCGATGACTGGCCGGGATCGCCTGCGGGATTAAGCTCCAAACCAGGCGGGCGACCATCTTTCGGGTAGGCTTTCAGCCCCAATTGGCTGAAAGTTTTACTTTTATTTTCTGCATTTACTGTGAGGGCTCTGGCCGGGAGGGCGCAGTGGTTTTGCACAGGGGTAACACTGAATCCGTCAGAGCTGACAGGGGGAATTTTGCTAGGCTGACCGAATCGGTAGTGGGTACTAATAAACGAGGGGTAAATGCTTTAGGGGGCTGAAGGATAAGGGCGCATACTGCAGGGGCCATAACAGCTGCCCGGTAAAAATAAAAAAGGCCGACAAAGGTCGACCTCTTCAATAGACTGGCCGGAACCGCCTGCGGGACTATGCTCCAAACCAGACGGGCGACCATTTATTACGGTGTGAGCGAAAAGCCCAATTTCGTTACTTTACTCATTCATGCTTAAATATTCCACACAAAACCCGTGCACTGCATCGAAAATTGTTCCATCTTATCCAGGTTTGTAATTGACAGGTTCTTCGATGAACCCTAGCATAAAGTCGTTGCCCAAGAGGCCTTATTGTATTTTTCCCTCCTTCGAGGACTTGAAAGCCCAACCTAAAAGTTGGGCTTTCTTCGTTTTAGAGGAGCGCGCCAACATTCCAGTCCAGCGCCAGAAAATTCGCCGCTTCCCGAGGCTATATTTCTCAGAGGATTCCAGTTATATCGGTCTCAGGATAGGGGAAGTGGACACGGTTAATTAAGAATTAACAGGCATTAGTTTGCTCACCTATCAAGTATTGGCTCAGATTTGCTTAATTAGTATACCTAACGCGTTGGCGCAGACCGGAACTCGAAAGGGGGCGCCAATGGCGGGTTATAAGCCCCCTAGCCAGTGAGCAGGATATTCGGAGATGTTCGATAAAGAGTAGACCAGACTTTATTTGCTCTGATTAATCAGAGACGAAACAAGCGCTTCGTGCGCTTTTTCTATTTATGATGTGTTCATTTCACCCAGCTGGCCCACGCTGCATATTCGCATCAAAAATTGACTTAACGGATCAGCTTTACACTACTCTCACACGAAACGTAAAGATTAGAGAATGATTCGGCAAATGAATGTACCTGAAACGCAACTGAAATCGTGCACACTCAAGCATAGATACTTAAAGGTTAGCCGCTCATAAGCAGTAAAATAATAAACCCCTAAAAGAAAAGCCCCGCTTGCGCAGGGCTTTTTAACTGGGCTCGCTTTACAACAGCACTTGGGCTTGTAACCATCTCTGGCCGGAGGCGCGCGTGGCAGAAGCCATCCCGTTTATACGCTTTACATGAGCTACACTAGTCACCCTCAACTAGCCTGTCAATATTAACAGTAAAGCGTGTCTCAATAGCGGAAGTTATGCTGTTAATTAATATCGGCTGGTTTTGGATTAACTAGGAATTGCGGTTTATTTAACAGGATCAATTATTACATTTACTCGCATTACATCAGTAGCCAGCCGACAGAGAACCTTTAGAATTCTATGGGCGTGTAATTATGCAGATTGAATTTTGCTTTAGCTTTCCATAAATCATAATTGCGTTGCATTGTCATCCAGCTTTCCGGGCTGCGCCCCAAGACTTTTGAGAGTTTCAATGCCATTGTTGGCGAAACGGCCGATTTTTCATTTATTAGGCGCCTAAATGTGCTTGGATTAACTTTTAGGTTTGTAGCGACGTCAACGGAGCGTAAGCCGCCTGATTTGAGGTATGTACGCTTAATAAACGCGCCTGGATGCGGCGGATTACATTGCAACATCTTTATGGTCTCCATAATTTCTATGGTGTTTGTGGTGAGCTCGGGCCAAAAGCGAAAACTCATACTTTAGTAGTCATATCTCCACAGAAAGGTCTAATATCGTCGCAATCTGGATCCCACTGCCGAATATGTGAATAGACCCCCTCTAGCCCTACATAAAGATTTTTAATATTCATTATAAGGTTTTCCTCCTTGAATATATCGGATGCTAGATTATGACAATAGCTAATCATCTTTGTAGATAAATGTTCGGCTCCCCCTCTGTCACTCGCGTAGATAATAGTTACATTTTCTGGCAGATAGAAATCTCTAAAAATTGGTTTTTCACGAAGATTAAACGCAGTGTGATCCCCTAAATCCGAATCCACAATAAGACCAATTTTCCCTTTAAAGTTGGGGTGCCCCTGTAAAGCCTCAAGTATCTTCCACCAACCTAAATTCTCAGGCTTTTCCACAACATTCCAAAATTCCAAAAGTGCTATCACTTTTGCGCTACAACAAATGAAGTTTGATTTTTCAGATCCGGGCATTATGTGGAAAGCCGCCGTAATTGAAACTGAAGACCCATTTGTATAATTAGTATTAGTATCTACTGCTATTAAATGATCATAGGAAAGCAGTTGGTGATTGGAGTTGAGGTAGGTGTCTGTTGTTGCACTACTACTTGCATGCAAAATTTTAGGGAGTTTATTTTTTCGCTGTCTTCTGTATTCAAGCTTGCTACTTCCTAAAAGAGGAAAATGCTCCCCGTCCTTTAAACCATATATTTTTTGAGAATTTAAGTCCATCACCAGGCCATCGAAAACGTGGTAATTTTCTTCATCCATCTGAATGGAGAGGGTGCGTTTGTGTTCTGTTATATTTTTCTTCATATTTTTCAGCAGATGGAATTTAACGCATATATTCGCTAGCCGAATACACAAACCTTATCGGCCTAAATCGGATGTATAATCTTAACCTGAGTCCAATTATTCAATTAAATAGAAACGACCATGAAAAAAGCGCCCTTGACGGGCGCTTTAAAATTGGCGGGGGAAGTTTCTCTTACACACTTCCTACAGCGAACATGCTAACTCCTCTCAGTGGTCTGTTGCCTGAACCCCCAGAAACTTGGCTCCGTCACACTTGCATTTCAGGTTTATGTTGTACTTCATTGCTTTTTACCACGCTTTGAAGAAATTTCAATTGAAAACTCTATCTTAAATACTGCCAAAATAGAGGCCAATAGCAACAGACCACCTGAGAAGTCTCCGCACGCCCCACCTGCAAGAAGCAGGGTTGGTAAGACGTTTAATAATGTAACTTTAGTATATATGTACGGAATTTCAACTGCCTCAGCTAGAAGCGGAAATTCTTACCTCAACGTTTTATTTACCGTTCTCATCTCCATTTAACATTCGCTGTGAAAAGAGAGGTGAACACAAAATTATTAGTAGTTTATCCTGCTGCAGGAAGAACCTAAGACCCAACCGTCACTTTTTGCCGTAAATCAAATGATCCGCGCGGCCTTGTTGCGTACAGCACGTTCAGCTGATTGATTGTTATGTCCTTTTCCACGGTTTATTTAGTCCTGTTGGAGATATCGATGCTGAAGAGCATTTTGTACAACGGCCCCTTAAGTTGGTAATGACTTTTTTCTTCTGAACAGCAGTTAGTTTCTCTGGGGTGATGAAGCTTGTGTGTCCGCATGAGCACTCAAACGAGATGGCAAGTTTGTATTTGATAATATCTTCAATGATGGCACTAGTGCCTTCAATAGATTCAGTTAGAATACAATACCGGTCTATCAGTTCGTCATCAATCTTTCTACCTAAGTCAGTGACGCCGTATGCGCAGCCAGCGCTTCTGAATCTAGAACTCCAGCCGTGAAGTGGGCCGCCGTCATAGCCATTTTCTCTCAATAGCTTTTCGTTCATACAAATCCATGATGCGACTTTCGTATAAGAGGAAACAGGAATATCATCAATGTCTTCATCTATGACGAAACCACGATCATTTAGAAGTTTGGAAATCAGTATTGCTTGATCTTGATTCATAAATCCTATCCAACATAAGAACATAACGCGACTTTAACCGCGATTCTGAAGTAGCGGTTTTAAGGAATAACTTATGCAGCAAATCGCAACTCAAGAACTGTCGAATGCAGTCTTGAAGTGCCGACGTGGATCTCACAAAAATCACAGCACAAAACGTCCAATAGCGGACATCAGACATGTCTTAATCAACTACGGCGCACTGTTTCCGCTCTGCTCGATCATTTGAATTTACAGTTAAGAAAATACGAATTCTCTGATTCCTTCTTGTGATAGCAAAATTGCCCACGAATACTTACCTGATTGGGCATCAAAGTTGTGAATAACCCAAGGCTTATGAGTGCCTTCCTGAAACCCCCGCCCTATCTCTATAGCGAGACTCGACTGAACAGAAAGGAATAAATGGACGCGTGAAGTTGCAGAAGAATTTAAGTTATCAATTAATTTTTTAACTTGCGCACCTATTCGTTGTAAATTTTCCTGATTTTTTATTAAGTTTCTATCTTGAATTTGCGCGCCTGGGGATATAATCGTGGTGAAATCCCTAAGTTTTAAAGGTAATTGATCCTTATTAATCTTGGTACTAAATCCAATAGCTATTCCAATGTCACCGTCATTGTTCGGAGATGTAATCAGGTTGTCGTATGACAGCGTTACGTTTTCATCTTCATCATTAAGTAAATTCCATTTGCCATCCCGGTGAAGCTTATCAAAATAAAAAATATGAGAACTTATATTTCTCAAAAACGTTCCATACGCAACTAGCAATGGAACCCTAGTCAACCCACCTATAAACAGTTTTTCGCAATTATGATGAAGAACAAATCTATGAAAAATGTCAACGCATAGCTCAGCATTGAAGCGATTAATATGGTCATGAATGTTTTCGCTAACTGGATTATTCATACCGAAAAATACCGGTTCTCGCGAATTTGCCTGCTCCGCTTTTGATAATATATTCACAGGAAAATCTGTACTCATCCCAGGCAAACCGGAAATCATGGCTTTAGCAATTTTTCGAGCGGACTTAGAGGAAAGCCTGATATCGTAAATGATTAGGCAGATTCCAATCAGTAAAACAACCAACCCTATGAGATAAGAAAAGGTTCCGACATCCTGAGTTGATATATCCAAGCTTTCAAAAATCTTATTTTCTGGTAATACAAGTCTGAAAAAAACGCCTGGCCCTATCAAAAACACAAGAGCGCGAAGAATTAATTTTCCACCGAGCAAAGAGTAAAATGAAGTTGCTCGTTTTAGTTCTCGATAGACTTCAAGGAGATACTTTATTTTACTCCACATATTAACTTCCATAAGAATAGTCAGCGACAAATGATATTTTATTTGATTTTTTGGACTTCTCACCTATCCAACACCTCATACACGACTGCCCTAATATGGCGAAAAACAAATATTTTCCTTCATATCGAGAGTTGTTCAATGTGTTGTTCCAATCGTTGAGGTCTGTTATTGAAGGCTCAGGTACTGCCTCCGGGTGTGTGTGCCATAAACCGACGAATGTGCAATGTCCATCGCTCTCTATCCATTTTCTTCTCGCTATTTCACTATGAGCCAAGGATCTAAAAAAATTAAGTCGACTTTGACGATCTTTGGGCTGTGGGGCTGTATAATCATCAATCACCATTCTCCCTCCCGAATTCAGATGCTTCCCTAATAGAATCCCTCCCGATTCATTTTGTGTGGCTTTCTTTTGTATAAATTCACTCAATTCTTCGATCATTAGCTTTTTAAATCGAACAACTCCATAGTCATCAACTTGTAATTCCCAATAATCATCCATTGCACACCTGACAGTACACATTAGGGTCAATTGAGATTTGCTCTTTTAAAGGCATGCTATCAAATCGGGAGGTTGTTTCTAAACCTGATCTATTTTCGCCTTTCCAGCTTAGAGCAATAGGATCTATGTGAGATCTCATATTTAAAATGGAAATGTGACATGCTGCTTCCGCAGTTCTCACTGAATCTATGTAAGTAAAGGGTGTAAATGATCCGGCACAACCGGTGAGATTTTTTGTAATTTTTTGACCAGGCTTGACCAAGGAAATGGGGCTCGTTTGAGAGATTCCTGTCTCACTTGAAAAGAGGCACTCCAGGCAGGTTCTCTCGTAATCCAAAAGAATTGCGTGTCCTCCGCATCCAGCAGCCTCATTCCAACAAAAAACAGCTTTTTTTATCCCAATTTCTTTCAGTTTTCTATTGATCCAGAGGTTTAAGGACGGAGATCCTACGGCAATAATAATCAAATCTGCGTTAGCAATATCAGGTATTTTGATTGCTTGTTCAGCATACATATTCACATCATTTACATGAATGAATGGTAGGTCACTTTGTATTAATTTTTTTAACGCCTTAACTTTGCTTATGCCAACATAAGTCTCAGCTGAGGGCAGGAAATTAAGAAGGCTCCCCCCAGCACGATGCCTGTATATGTTATCTGCTTCCAAATTTTGATAGTCAATTAATGCTAAATTTCCAACCCCCGACTTAGCTAGCATGACCGCAATCTCACTACCTACTGAACCACAACCGATTATCGCGACTTTACGCTCCTGAAGTGAGCTATCAGCTCCCCCGCGTTCCAAAAGATATTCCTTGTTCATACGACGAACCAACATAGTCTCAACCTGCCAGCCATCGTTGATACTAGTGAGCGGGTGAGTGAGGCGATTTGAAGAGCTACATTTCAATAGAAATTGAGTTCTCTCATTTGAGGACCTTGGCATACTTACCAAAACAAAAAAACATCTCGCTGGCTTAATCTTTTTTAGCAGCTTTTCTAAGAACCGCCGGCGCTTATAGGAGACCTTCTTCAACAATGAGTACAAGTATGTAGAATCAATATCTCCCGCACTTCCTGGAGGCAATGCAGAGTCATCCAGAGGAAAGTGAATGATCTTTATCTGTTGATAAGCATTCAAACCGGAAATGTTGCTGAATTTATGGGGTGGAAATACTCTTCTATCAGAAAGCATTAAAGGCTGAACCTGTTCAGTTCGAAATTTGTTCTTCGGTGTCCTTAAGCGCAAGTAGATCCACTCAAGTTTGTTCGTCGCGTGATAGAATGAGTTTACTAATTTCGCACCCAAAAAGTACCCTTCTAGCTCGTCGAGTAACTCATCGCGATAGATGCCTAAAGACATCCTTTCAAGAAGTAGAACAGCCTCTTTTAACAGGTGGACTACAATTCTGGCTGGATCAACATAATTGATTAGAATCGAATCATCGTCCTCCAGGCAAATAGTGCCAGATTTATTCACATGCGGAATTATCCCAATATATTCTGTATTCTTTAATTCTAATGCGGGCAGCGAATAAGGAAAACTAGGTTTAAATACAATTGAAATTTCCCAGATTTCCTTTTTGCCTTTCATCGTAAATATATAGACGAATTCAGATTCCTTCCAAACAGTCTGGAGGCTGTCCAGTTGGGTGGCTCCTACCACTAGATCCAGATCTATATCCATTAGGCACTAAGTCCTGTAGAAACATAGGGTGCATTTTCTGACTTTTTGCTGTCCTCAACTAACGGGAATTCGTCTCCAAAAACCTTTCTTAGTATTTTACTAGCTTCATGATCAGAATCACTCTCCTTAGCAGCCTCTAACGCCTCTAAAAAGTCCTTGGCTGCATTATAGAAAGAATCCATCTGTTTATTGGTCATCTTATAATAAACATTTTTACATGGTCTTACTGGAAGATGTGTGGAAACTACGTACCTTATTTCCATGTCCTCTGTATCGAATATTGAATGGAAGGAATTTTTAATATGACTAACCATGCCTATCAATACACTTAAATCTTCATCTCTATTGAAACGAAAGGACGTTCTAGCCTGAATTGTTAGGCCTATCGAAGGCGGGGCTGCATTACCAGCGCTGATAAATTGCTTTTGTTTCCACTTTTTTAGCGCTCGCACGCAACGTCTGAATTGGTCACGCTCCTCAGTTTCAGAGGAAACATCTTGAACCCATTTTGTTAACCCTTTGGGATCTGCTTCGAACCATTCTTGTTCTGCTGGAACAAATTGCTTACCCCAAGCAATATACATATCGTTATTATTTTTTGTGTAAACAACCAAATCGACATGATAACCATCAGCGTACTTAACGGAAATGCAAGGACGTGTAAATTCTACAGTCCGATTATTTTGCTTGTTGAGCTTATCAAAAACCAAAGTCTTCAATTTATGCGAGTCGTATTCTTCTTTATCAATGTCAAAGCAAACGGCCACATCAATATCAAAGTCATTTTTATAAGGAACTATTCCAGTACTCATCGCATAAGATCCCTGATCGAGCTTCGTGAATATTAAAGCGCGGTCCTTGTTTGGAACCTTTTCATCTTTTAAAGATTCTTTCAGTTCGTCGATAAGGAGATCTCTCTTTTTTCTTAACGTCTCTTCCTCATCATAGGCGCCCAATTTTATAACGTCATGAAACGCTATGAACTGTTTTTGCAGAATAGCCATGTAATTCGATCTCCGTAGTTCGACTGTTCCTATATCCGTGTTCCGAACCTATCCGCTTACATTGACTTCAAATTGTAAGAAGACCGGCTCCAGCCAGACCAACTCAGTGCAATAGGAATATTCAGGGGTTGATTGAAAGCTCACTTGAGGGCTATGCCCACACGGAGAGTAGGATAAAGCGACACGCTTGTGAAGTATGTCACGGAAAAATTTTCCGACTATGGTGACGCCTTACCTGGCACATAAAAACCATTTTTAGTCAATTACACAATATTTCACCGAATTTACTTTTGGCGCAGCTCTCCTGGACAGGATACGAATAATTCAGCCTCATTCCGATTAGTTAAAAAATCTGCTGGCTAACACTCACGGTTGTATAGAAATAACAGGAGCTGGTGAAGGCTCAAACACCATGGTTAATAAAAAATTAAATTTCAACTCCAAGCTTTCCAAATTCTTCAAGTGCAGAACGAATCGATACAGGGGCATTTTCACCCGTAATCCTCCAGGACACCTCATGCCTTATATACTTATCGCCTTTGTTTCTTTGCGCGGATAACCAATTAAATGAACCCTCGATTATTTCCGAGGAACCAATAATTAACGTTTTGTTGTGCATGTTAGCAATCAAATTAATGGTTGCTCCTGCTTTTTGCATTATCGCAAGAGCCTCCTTACCGCAATATTCCGGAGTACGCACTGCAAGCTCTCGGTCCACCACAATCAATATCCGGGCACCTCGTTGTTCGACGGCTTCAGCAATTAATGCAACAAGATCATCATCCCTGATAGCCTTGGTTGTAATCCAGGGCGAAGCAATAAGAATTATTTGATTGCGAGATGCATCCAGGAGGGCACTACGCAACACATTACGGTGCCGCTCAAGTGTTGATATGCGCTCTGCATTCACCAACAGTTCGCGACTGAAGCGATGATTTCCATCTACATCGGACAATTCATTTCGCGCGTCAACAAACAGCATTTCACCTAAAATTGATGAAGGTGATCGTCCTTTATTTCGGAACAATCTCATATCACCAATGACTACAAACGAATCTTTTGCACGGGAAACAGCCACGTTCAACATGTTTGGCTTATTATCGAAGAACATGCCTTTAACTGTATCCGCGTTATAAGTTGGCGAGAAAACCACAATTGGTTTTTCTGCTCCCTGAAGACTATGTACTGTACCTACTGTTATTTTCGCGTATTGCTTTCCTCGTTGAGATAGCGCTTTGCTTATCAATCCCGCCTGCGGATTAAAAGGCGTTATGACCGCAACAATATCCTCTAAAGGTTTTTCATAATGAAGGCACCATGCCTCGGCATTATTAACAATCCATTCCGCTATAGAATTAGCTTCCGGAGAGTTTGCTCGACTGCCTCCTACATTTTTTACAACACCTCTTACATGCGCCCACATCAGTGGTCGCAAGGGGGGCTCTTTGTTTGTTGCGGGAGTTAGTGGATCCAGTCGTCCTTGATAAATTAGCTCATTGCAGTACTCGACAATTTCCGAACGGCACCGCCGATGTTCAGACAAGAATATACCTGGTTCTTTTTCTGTGCCGGGAGAGACAGACATGGTTGCCATTTGAGCAAGACGCATAATACTGCCTTGCGGAGCACCAGTGCCAGGATCGCTCACCACGTGAGTGGTTGCTGGGTAACCATCACGCCAAAAACCTGACAAATCGGCGCGAATAGAATTAGCGCGATCCGTTCCTCGAGTTAGCTTGCTGAAAGGCTCAATTTGGTAAATGTCACCCACCACAACTGCTCTGTTCGCCAATGCAAAAACCGCGGCGCCAACATGTGGGGCGACCTGTCCCGCTTCGTCCATAATTAGCAGGTCGATATAATCAAACAAAAAGTTAGAAATATATTCATCGCCTTGGCCTTTCGAAGTAAAACGAAAATATTTAGGCAATGAGTGAGCAGTCATAATTAAACAAGGTGTCAACATACACCAGCGACGAAATCGTGCTTCGGTAGCTGTTCGGCCATTGTTTGTACTTATTCTGTCCTCCTGAACGGCCTCAGCGTCTATTATCCAGCGGCCTTCCCAATAACGCATTGCTTTCTGGAAGGCCATGTGCCGCCAAGTCATATCAAGGAGACTATCAAAATCTTTGACAGAAGGAGGAATCTCCGGAGGATCGATTTTTTTCTCATCAACTAAAAATTCAGTCACCGAAAGAT
>Ga0070748_1000255_pt1 | contig 27059 bp, 42 predicted proteins | sample VirMetDEL_Nov_12_FD_77015 | JGI IMG/M metagenome (GOLD analysis project Ga0070748, IMG submission 77015) | Aqueous microbial communities from the Delaware River and Bay under freshwater to marine salinity gradient to study organic matter... | ecosystem: Environmental > Aquatic > Marine > Coastal... | reverse complement strand
GGTAAGTCGGATTTATTAGACCACTTTATAACTAAGATAGCTCTAAAGTATGGGGATAATATAGGTATTTGTTCAACTGAAAATGTACCTTTAAAATTTCACTATAATAAACTATTTAGAAAGGTTAGGGGTTTAATTCCTAATAAGCACAACATAAAGGATAAAGACGTACAAGAGGTTAAAGACTTTGTGAATAGTAAGTTTTATCACTACACTACAAATGGACGTTATTATTTAGAAGATGTATTAGATAAGTTTGCCGAACTTGTAAAGCGTAAAGGGTGCAGGTGGTTTGTTATTGACCCTTACAATAAGATACCTTTGAAGAACTTTTCAAGAGCAGATATAAATGCTTATACTGCCGAGTATCATATGCAGATAGACGCATTTAATCAAAAGTATGATACACATATATTTTTAGTTGCTCACCCAGTTAAACTACCATTAAAAGAGGGAAGTAGTAAAACCTTTATAATGCCTACGGCTTACAACATTAAGGGAGGTGGAGAGCATTTTGATATGAGTTATAATATTTTAGGAATGGTTAGAGATTTTGAACACGGATTAGTTAAAATATCAACTTTAAAATGGAAGTTTCAACACTTAGGAAGTCAAGGACACGACTCTTGGTTTGGTTGGAATGTTAATAATGGTAGATACACGCCTGTTGACTTTGATGAAACGAGCGGAGAGATACCACCTAATCCTAATTGGGATAACACTAACTGGTTAACTAAAGAGGATAACGAATATATCAAGAAACCTAAACAAGAATTAAAACCTTTAGAGGTTAACGATTTGTTTGATGATGAAGATGATAACCCCTTTTAAAATAATTAAAAAATAATTAACAAAATAGTTTGTAATTAAAAACTAATTGCTAACTTTAAATAAATAAATAATAAAACTATGAAGGTAACAGATAAAATTACAATTACGAATGAAGATAATATGGAGTTAATGGCTCGTTATCCTGACAATCATTTTGAATTGGCTATTGTTGACCCACCTTATGGAATTGGTGGAGGTTCTAATGTAAAAAAAATGAATGTTAGTTGGGATAGTTCAATTCCTAACAGAGAATATTTTAATGAGTTATGTAGAGTTAGTAAAAACCAAATTATTTGGGGTGGTAATTATATGAGTAAAAATATACCTTTTTATTCAAGACATACAATCGTGTGGGATAAAGAAAATGGAGATAGTTTCATGAGTGATGGAGAAATTGCATTTACTTCTTTTGATAAACAAACTACAAATTTTTTTAGATTGTTTTGGATGTCTAATATGATGAAGGCAAAAGAAAAACCATTGATACACCCAACTCAAAAACCTATTCAAATGTATGAGTGGATATTAGATAACTACGCAAAAGAGGGAGATAAGATACTCGACACTCATTTAGGTAGTGGAAGTATTGCAATAGCTTGTCATAATAGAAAGTTTGATTTAACAGCTTGTGAGTTAGATAAAGATTATTACGAAACAAGTATTAAAAGAATAAAGCAACAAACGGCACAAAAAACAATATTTGATTTAGGAGCATAATATGAACTTACTAAAAAACGTAATACTAACAAGGGCAAACCGCAAAGCGGATAAGAGTATAAGCATAACATTTACTACTTGCTTAGAACAAGATAGTAACGAGTTTATGAAGATAGACGAACTACTAAGTACTAACGGTATATTATACTACTCACAAAAAGATAGTTTAACAGAAGATGAAGTTAACGAGATTAACAAAGTAGATATAAAAAAGGAGGGTAAGAGTAAAAGTCAAAGGTTAAGAAATACTTTATTTATACTACATAAAGAAACAGGAGTAAAAGAAAGTTTTAACGATTACTATGCCGAACAAATGGAGAATATTATAAACCACTTTAAAAACAAGATACCAAATGAAACTATATAAAGTATTTCAAGGAGACTGCGAAGAAAGAGGATATTACACTAAGTATATAGTGGCAATCGATAAATCAAAAAGTATAGAGAAATATTTAAAAATACACACAACAGAAATAGCAAAATCAGTAACTAGTATTTTTATATGCGAAAGAGATAATATTATACCAACACTAGAACCATTAAAAGAATTTAAAAATGAGAGTTAACCCATACGAAAGATACTTAACAAAAGAAGATAAGTTACAAAGAGCAGTAGTTAAATATTGTGTAACGAAGTATAACATAAGACCTATACCCTGCAATACTGAAAGCCGTAAAACACCATACGAGCAGTTTAAATTCAAACAAACTGGAGGTTATAGAGGTATATTAGATTTGTTTATACCATCACCTAGTGGAACTTTTAACGGTTTATTTATAGAACTTAAAATCGAAGGAACTAAACTAACCAAAAAGGATGGTAGTATGTTTGCAGGTGCTAAAGGTATTCACATTAATAATCAGGTGAGCGAAATGAATAGGTTAAAACAGTTAGGCTATTACGCTACATTCGGAATAGGTTACGACCACTGTACAAGTATTATAGATGCTTATTTAAAATAAATGGAACTACAAGAAGCTAATAGTATATTAAGCCGTAATGGTGTTAAAGTATATCCTATAAATGTAGGAGGTAAGTTTAAAATAGTTACAGAGTTAAACGGTAAAAAGAAAACATTTAATAAGTTGTTAACCGAGAAAGAACTAAATATACAAACGAATAAAAACCCTTTAGTATTAACTATAATTCATTTAGCAAAACAAATAAGAGAAAATAACTATTAAAAAGTTTGTTATATCAAACTAAAGTGTTATCTTAGTGTAACAATTAAAACAAAAACTATGATACGTACTACTTCATTAAAGCACTACAAAGAATTAAAAGCAAAAGGTATTAATGCTCAATTAGTAACTAAACAAGATTTAAACTAAAACTATGGAAGAAGAAACAACACACTGTATAGAATGCGAAGGTACAGGAATAGTAGAAGATTACGCTAAGTGTAGTGTAAATGCTGATGACTGTTGTGCAAGTTGTACGGTAGAAAAAGACTGCTACGAGTGTAGCGGAACTGGATTAGTAACAATAGAATATTAATAGATATGAGCAAAGCAAGAGAAGAAGCCGAAAGGTTGATAAATTTAATGAGTTCTCAAACATATACATATCAACCTTATGCAGGAGCACACCAGCAAGAAGAAGAGATAGGCGATGAAGCAGGTAAAAAATGTGCTTTAATTTGTGTAGATATGATAATGAATGTTGAAATGTATGATATTACTGGAGGTAGGCAAATGCTACATAAAGAATATTGGCAAGAAGTAAAACAAGAACTAAATACTTTATAGATATGATACATTGGGGGATAGTAATATTACTAGGAATAATGTCCTTTACTTTTGGAATAAGAGTAGGGATAGGTAATGATAAAGGGGAGTGCACAGATAAGTGTAGAGTTAAAGAGTTAGAACTACAAAAGGAGATTGATGAGTATAAGTGGAGATATGAATTAGTAAACGATATTAAGAATTAACGTTTAGGCTAAGGTTAGTAGCCTTAATTACTGACCATTAAAATTACAACAAGACCTAGTGAGGCTATTAACTTTAGACATTGTTAGGCACAGTTAATTATGACAACACGAAAATTAGTAAACTTGATGATGCGTTCATCTGATACAAATCCTTATAGCGGAAAATTAACAAAAAAGCAGAATGTTTTGTGTGCTATTGAACTTGCAAAACTATGTAAAGAATTTGCAGATACAGGACAAACTGCCGAGGCAATGGATATTGAAAGCACACAATGGGTAGAGGTAATAAGTAAGTTAGAAAGCAAGAGCCTTAATTGTGCCTAACACCAAAATACTAATCGTTTTAATGATTTGTATTGACTGTTAAAATAAATAAATAGATGCTACCCGCACGAATGAGGGTAGCATAAAAAACAAATAAGATGAAGAAAACAATAATAAAAACACTTATACTGCTTGTATTTATAAGCAGTGTAACATTAACAGTAATAACATTTGATACATTTGAGCCAATAACAATATTATATTATGTATTAGGTTGGTGGAAAGTTTATGAGTTAATAGACTATGCTACTAATTGGTTAACTAAAAACAAATAAGATGAGATTAAGCGAGTATGTAAAAGAATTGTTGTATAGTACTAAATTTACTGTTGATGAAAAGTACGTGATAATTAATAAATATGTACATTTTATAACCCAACCTTTAACATTATCAATGTTTATTCCTGCAAAGTTAGTTAACGGTAAATGGGTTGTTTTGGAAGAGCCTAATTATTTTGTTAATTATTTATGGAGCGACCCTAAAGAGTTAGGTATGAAAGAAGCCACAATTAAGGAGTGTGATGAATACAAAAAGGCTTTAGACAATGTTATATTTAAAGGGTGTAAAATATATAAAAGACATAACGATTTTATATTGGATGATGTATCAATAACGGAATTAAAAAAGCAGGATTATGAAAGATAAAATCAAATTAACAAGAGCAGAAGTACAAAGTAATTATAATAGACAAGAATGGGCAGAGGGATTGATATTACAATTACCAAAAGAACATGAAGGTAGGAATAGTTGGTTACTTAATTATGGAAAGCTAAAAGAAGCCGAGGAATTAAGAAAAAAAAGAAAGCTAAAATTCAGTAAAAAACATCAATCCTGTGAAACTATAAAAAGTTAACAGATAAGAAAACTAATTAAATATAAATAGAGATGAAATACATTATAAGACTAATAACACTACCATTTGTATTGTCTATAAATACAATAGGAATGATAAGAAAAATGTTTAAAATATCTAAATGTTGGTTATTATATGGTGGAGAAGCAATAACATACCTACATAAAGACGAAAAAAAAATGATAGCTGATATTTATTCAGAAACAGTTAATCAAAAATATTATAAAAAATAAAACAATGGAATACAAAGGAGATTTAAAAGAATTCCCACAAGAGGTGGTTGAATGGATGTGCGACCAACAAGAAGCACAAGGTAATAAAAGAGATGTTAGTGTGTTTGAGAAGGATAAAAAATCTAATAAAGAACAGGGCGGGTTTGATTGGATAAAAGCTGATGATGATATAGGAGTAGATGATTTTAGCTGGGATATAATACTTTCAAAAAACTTCGATTTATTCTTTAAACACTTCCCTAAAAAAGAAAACATAAACGATATACTAGAAGAGTGTAAAAGGAGGTTTCCGAAAGGGAGTAAGGTTTTTAGTCCTATGACTGGAGATAAATTTAAAGTTTGCCTAGAAAACACATTCTCTAATAATGACATACACTTTACTAGTGGCACGGCAGTAATGGCTCTTTTAGATGATGGAATGGATTGTAATGCTCTATACTATAATGGCAAATACGCTACCTTAGTGGAAGAAGAACAAGAACAACCATCAGGATTACAATTTATGTTTGAAGAAAAAGAAGAGGAACAAGACTACCCTAAAGTTATGTGGTGCTGGGATGATGATGTTAGTGAATGTAACGAATGGCTTGTTATAGGTAAGTTAAATGATTTTTATATGGGTGTAAGTGATACTTACAAAGATAAATTTAATAATGAACTAAAATCATTAGGAGTATTTAATGGGTATATAAACTTTTTCAAAAACGCTTCACTAACTAAACCAGTTAAAGAATACACAAGAGAACAAGCTTTAAAGGAATTTAACATTAATATAGTAGATTAAATAATTAAGCAAGAACAAAAGCAATAGAGAAGTTAAACGAAATAATAAATAAACAGTAATAATAAACTATTTGTATTGTAACTTTTTTTTACTATCTTCGTATCGTAATGAGTATAACAGAATTAATAATAAAAGATAAAGTTTGTATTAACTATGCTAAAAGTTTAGCAGGAGATGACTACAAAGACTTACTTAGTGATGCTATCGAGAAGATACTAAGCCTAGAGAATAAAGGAAAGGTATTTAACAATAAGTATAAAAGTTATTTTTATCTAACTCTTAAAAGTGTATTAAACGATAAGTACAGAAAAAAGAAAGTTAAAGAAGTTGAGTTAAAACAACAACACCTAGAAATGAAAGAAGAAACAAATAGTATAAGCATACATCAAAAGGTATTGGAAAACTTTTTATCTACTAAGTTCAAAGACGAGAAAGAACAGTTAGCACAAGTAATAACAGAGCTTAGTCTTAGAATGGATAAAAAAGAAATAGCCGAAAGAACTGGATACTCTAAAGAGTTAGTTTATCAATACCTAAACATAGCAAAAGAACTAATTAAAGATGAATACAATAGAGTTATATTTAATAAGCGTTAGTATATCTATAATATGGTTTGATGTTTTATATATACAAACTTACATTAAGAAGATACTAGGATATAAAGAACACGACTTCATAAAGCCTTTTGACTGCCGTTACTGTACGTTCCACCACTTAGGTTTATTAGTTGGGTTAGTTTACTTTTTACCTAGCTTAGAATACATTGAGTTAATTAAATACGCTTTAATAAATTACGCACTTACAAACATAATTACTAAACAATGGGATTAGAAGATATACACAACCTCAAAGCAATAGATAAAGAAATAGAAACAAAACTATTATCTATAAGAGGTAAACTAAAACAGAATACTAAACTAAGCCAAGAGGACAACCATATTGCAAAAGTATCGTATAAAGCTATTACAGGTAGAAAACCGAATACAGGTTGTCAATCGTGTAACAATATGATTAAGATACTTAACAACTGGTTTATTAGTTACTACGATAAACAAACAAAAGGAGAAACACTAACTCAAGTAAACGAAACTAAACAACCTAATTACTTTGAACTATTAAAGATGGCAAAGGATAAAGGTTTTGAAATAAAAGGAAAACCAAACAAACAACAATTAATTGAATACTTAAATAAATAATTATGACAGTAGTATATTGGATAGTAGGACTTGCAATAGCAGTAACAATTTTAGGAATGTTTAATCCAAAAGTAGAAGATGGGAACGAAGAAGGGAAATAGTAAATATATTGAAACTCCTGAAAAGCTTTGGGAATACTTTAAAGACTATGTAAAACACGAACAAGAAAACCCTATGTATAAGGTTGAATATGTTGGTAGGGATGGAGCGAAAGAGAAAACACCTTTAGAAACTCCTATCACTTTTATAGGCTTTGAATGTTATTTAGCAGATAGAGAAATCATAAACGATTTAGGAGATTATAGAAAGAATGATGACAATAGATATGCAGATTATGCCCCTATCATTACACGTATAACAAACAATTGCTTTGCTCAAAACTTCAAAGGGGCAAGTGTTGGTTTGTTCAATGCAAACATAATAGCACGTAAACTAGGATTAGTAGAGAAACAACAAACAGAGATTAAAGCAGAGCCGAGAGTATTTAATATACCGAAAGACTAAATGCCTTTAGAAGTAACTACATCATTAAAAAAAATGTTATCCCTGCATAAGCCTATAAAACTTGTGCAGGGTGCTACTTCTTCGGGTAAGACATACGGTATTATACCAATACTTTATGATAGGGCTTTAGAAACTCCTAACACATTAATAACGGTAGTTGCCGAAACGATACCTAGTTTAAAAGATGGGTGTGTTAAGATATTCAAAGACTTTATGTATGATGAAGGTAGATGGCGTGATGACTGTTGGTTAGGTAACCCTATGCAATACACACTTCCTAACCGTTCAAAGATACAATTTAAAAGCTTTGATAGTGAGGGTAAGGCTAAGGCTAGTGGTAAACGTGAAATACTATTTATTAATGAAGCAAACCACGTTCCTTTTAAAATTGCTGATGCTTTAATAATTAGAACAACCAAAGAGGTTTGGTTAGATTTTAATGCAGATAGTGAATTTTGGGGACATACCGAAGTACTAAAAAGTAATGATGCCGAACTATTAAAGTTAACGTACTTAGATAATGAAGCAATACCAAAAGGAACTCTATTGAAGATGCTAGACCGAAAGGCTAAAGCAGAAGAAGAAGAAGCTAAAGGAGAGCGTGGTTACTGGTGGAATTGGTGGAGGGTTTACGGACTGGGAGAAGTAGGTAGTTTACAAGGGGTTGTTTTTAATAATTGGAAACAAGTTAAAGAAATACCTCAACAAGCAAAACTATTAGGATATGGAATTGACTTTGGATATACAAATGACCCTACTACGTGTGTAGCAGTTTATGAGATGGATAACCAATACTACTATGATGAAGTTCTATATTCAACAGGATTAACAAATCAAGATATAGCAGTTAGGTTGTTACCGATAATAGGAGGGGAAATAGTATATGCTGATAGTGCCGAACCTAAAAGTATTGAAGAGTTACGTAGGGAGGGAATGAGAATAATAGGAGCAGAGAAAGGAGCAGACAGTATTATGTATGGTATTAACAAGATGCAACAAGATACATTTTACGTAACAGAAAAGAGTACTAACCTAGTTAAAGAGTTAAGGAACTATACTTGGTTAACAGATAAAGAGGGTAGAACAGTTAATAAACCAGTAGACGCACATAATCACTTGATAGATGCTATTAGGTACTTCTTAACCTCACAGAATAAATACGATGGAACTTATTAAGATATAGATAAATGAAAAGATACATAGAAATAATAGACAAGAAATTAGAAGTGGGTTTAGAGTATGATTTTACTCGTTATGAAAAGTCAGGTATGTATGAGATAAATGGGCATATATACTACGCTAACCTAATAGAAAATATGGTGTACTTCTTGGGTGTTTTAGATAAAAGAATAACAATCGAAAAAGAAGTATCTACATCAGGAACTATAAATGAAGGTTTCGTACTTAAATTATCGGAAGTTTTAACACGTAAACAATGAATATAAAGATACCAAAAACAATAGATGGACTAAAACTTAAACACGTAGAAGCGTTTGAGTTGCTAAGAGATACCGAGTACATACCTGTAAAAGATAAGATAAAAGTAATATCTATTATTACAGGTTATTCAGTTGAGAAACTAAGCCAATACGAATGGGGAAACCTTAAAAAAGTGTTTAATAAGATAGTTGAGTGTTTAGGCACGTACAAAGAAAATGAGTTACCCCTAAGCATAGAGTTTAACGGTAGTGAATATGAGTTAGTACAAAAGTTAGACAAGCTTCCTGCTAGTTGGTTTATAGATGCTGATACAGTTGAGTTAGAGAAACATCCAGAAGTACTTGCTTCACTTTGCTACATTGAAAAAGGTATGGAGTACTGCGAAAAGGATAAACATAAGAATATTAAAAACCCTATTAAACCAAGAGCAGAAGTCTTTAAAGAGCATTTACCACTTAGTACATTTTTAGATTTGTCCGCTTTTTTTTTGCAGAAACACAAGCAATACAAAACTTCCTTAGTAATGATAAACCAAGCAAGGGAAAAACTAAGAGAAAAGAAAGAAAAGCGTTTGAGTGGGAAGAAATAATACACGCTATGTCTAAGGAATATGATTGTGATTGGGACACTATAACAAGCCTAAATATAATAACCTTTAACCATAGACTTAAATTCCTAGAGCATAAGATTAATGAAATAAAAAAAAGTAAGAAATAAACGTATAACTAATACAATGGCTAAAGATTTAACTTCATTTCTTAAAACGACAGGGCAACTTAAAAAGGAGTTTAGGTTTAAAGCTAATTCAGAGTTAGAGCAAACTGTCAAAGAGTGGATTGAAGAACGTAGGTTAGTAGCAGAACAGATTTTAAAAGACAAAGGAAATTATAGTACTGGTGCTTTGGCTAACTCAATAGTGCCGAGAACAAAGGAATTAGATGGCGGTGGTTTATTGGTTGAGGTGTTAGCTGATAGTTATTGGAAGTTTATGGATAAAGGGGTTAACGGAGTCTTTAATAACTTAGGTAGCCCTTACTCTTTTAGAAACTTAGGAGTAGGTTATGAGATGCATAGAAGCTTTAGCAACTTTATAAAAAATAAAGGCATAACAGTACGAGATAATCAAACCTATGAGGGTTTAGCTTATGCACTTGCAAAGTCCGTTAAGAAGGAAGGTATAAAAGGGAATGAGTTTATGAGTGTAGCCTATTCAGATGAAGCGATAGCCGAACTTAGCCAAAGGTTAGAAAAAGATGTAGCACGAGTATTTAATAGTTTATAATGGCAGTAACAATAACACAAAATCCGCAACTATACACACCTAGTGATAACCCAGTAGTATGGGTTTTTAGTAGCGACCAAACGGCACAAGCAAACTTTTACTTTTTAGTTGAGGTTTATATTAGTGGTAACTTAGTTGAGAACCACAAAGTATATCCTGAAAACGGAAACTATGCACACTTTAACGCTCAAAGTATTACAGAAAGGTATGCAAGTGTAATAGATACTAACATTACTTTTGAAACAGAGGTTAACAATAATGTAGAGTCTTACATTAAAGTTATTGAGTATTACGGCACTACGCCAACTGCACAAGCGAACGCAACAACTTCAACTATAAATGTATTTAAAGCAAGGTTAAAACGCAAAGACTTTGTATCTTATGATTATTTAGATTATAAACTTACTGCAAGTTCTTTAGTAGGCAAAGCATTAACCTCATTCCCTAGCAATTCAAAAAGGCTATGTGCATTAGATGAGTTGATTTATGGTACATTCTTAGTAGATGGGTTATATACTAATATAAGTATTGCAACCTATGAAGCTGGTAATGTTGTCCCTATTCAAAACTTTTCTAGTACTGCAACAACAAGCACGGACAAAGTAATGGGGTTTGATTTGTCTCCTATTGCTATGGAAACTTTATTTCCTACATTAAACTTAACAGGAATAGATAGTTATATTATAACTGTATTTAATGGGTTTACTGGATATACTAATCCGTTTACTGTTTATATCGATAGTAGTTGTGAATACTCAACTAAAAAGCGTTTACATTTTCTTAATTCTTTAGGAGGTATTGATAGTTTTACTTTCGGTTTAATAGGTAGAGAAAGTACAAGTATTGAAAGCTTTGGTTATGAAAGACAGTTCGGGGGGTTTAACGGCTCTAACGATTGGGAGTATAGTTTAAATGAGGGTACAGTAGTTGATTACTTAAAGAAGTTTAATAGTAAGTTAGATTTAACTAGCGACTGGTTAACACAAGATGTACAAAATTGGTTAAGTAGTGAGTTATATACTTCTCCTGTTGTTTGGATTGAAGAAGATGGAGAACTAAATAGAGTTAAGGTAACAAACAAAGGTTACGATAAGAAGATACAAGAGAATGATATGTTGTTCCAAGAGGTTGTATCTATTGAATTAGGAAACGATTATAGTGTTAACGTATAATGGAGCATCAACTATACATAAATGATTACTTAGTAGACTTATCAGAGGACATACCGTTCCCTATTACGTTCTCTATTGCTGATATTAAAGAGCCTGAAAATAGGAAAAGGAGTGTATCTAAAACTATTACTTTAAAAGGTACACAAAATAATAAGCAAGTATTTAGTGGTGCTTATCAGTTGAGCCTTTCGGATGATGGTTTTGGTTTAGGTTTTGCAATAGACCCTAATAAGAGAGTAGAAGCAAGGTATGTAAAGAACAGTAGAGAGGTTTTTAGTGGGTTGTGTCAATTAATGCAGGTTAACCTAGATAATGAAGCTTACACCTTTGAAATAGTTTTGTTTTCAGACTTTGTAAACTTGTTTCAGAAGTGGGATGAGATAACAGTAGGGGAATTAGGTTGGAATGAATACGACCACGATTTAAACATTACTAATATAGAGAACAGTTGGGAAACTTCTGTTATTAAAAATAGTGTTGCTACTTCTAATTTTACTACTGGTGTTCCTGATGGGTTTGGATATGTTTATCCTTGGATTGATTTTGGTTATAATAACAGTAGCAGAACGATAGAGATTAATGACTTTGTACCTTATGTGTATGTAAAAGAGGTAATGCAGAAAGCCTTTAGTTATTTAGATTACAATATAGATAGTACTTTCTTTGATACTGATTTATTTAAAAGTCTTGTGTTTGGTTTTGGTGGTGGAAAGAAAACAATGCTTAATCCAACAGATAAAAGCAATAGGCAAGTTAACTATTCATTTGATGGTACGTATTCAAACGATATAAGTCCTATACCTTTAGCCTTCTATACAAATGGAGATGTGTATTATCAAGCATTATCTAATATAGATTTACCACTAAGTCAATTTACTGAAACTTTAATAAGTGATGGGTACACTCAGTACGATAATGTAAGTAACAATATCGTAGTTAAAAGGTCAGGAACATATAAGTTAAATGTAGATTTTGACATAGATATGAGTGCAGATTTCGACATAGGCACTAGTAACGGAGGGACACAAAGGGCGATATTTCAAGTAAAAAAGAACGGAATAGTAATAGGAAGTTCCAATACTTTTTCAATACAAACTACAACTACAAACTTTGCATTTGCTAAAGATTTTGATTTGAATTTAAAGTCAGGAGATTACATAGAGTTAGTTTTTGCTTTGCAGATAAATAGGTTTAGCTTTTCTTCACTACCTAATACTTACACGGTAGATTTTAATTTAAACAATGATTTTGCCTTTGATTTAACAAGTAGTGAGGGAATATATTTAGAAGGGGATAACATAACCCTATCGAGGTTTTTACCTAATATGAAAGTAAGTGAGTTTGTTAAGGGTGTTATAACTATGTTTAACTTATACATAGATGATTTAAACGATAGCACTTTTAAGATTGAACCGTTAAGTACTTTTTATGCTCCTAATAGTGATGCGGAAGATTGGACTAATAAATTAGACTTATCAAGAAAGCAAGAGATTAAACCAGCATCAGCAATTAGTGGTAAGTCTTATGAGTTCGAGTTTGATAAAGACAATGATTATTATAATAACTTTTACTTAGATAAATTTAACGAGGGTTATGGTAATTACTCTTATGATGTTTCTAACTCATACCAAAAAGGTTCTAAGAAGTTTAAAGTACCTTTTGCGGTTGGAGTTCCTGTTGAGGAGAGTGCAGGTTTTGTAAGGCCTAGATTAATTAATATAGATATACTTTCTAATACAGTAACACCATACAAGGGAAAGCCTAAGATGTTTTTTTATAATGGATTAAAGACTGGAAGTGTAAATGTTAATTACTCAGGAGGTATTTATACAACTGCATCATATCCTCAAGTTCATCATAGTTTTGAGGATATTGAAAACCCTACTTTCGACTTATTGTTTTCTAAACCTAGAGAGGTTTTTTATAATTACACAAACTATAACGAGCAAAATATATTCAACAACTATCACAGAACATTCACAAGAGAGTTGAGCGAAAGAGATGCTAAACTATACACGGCTTACTTTAAGTTAGATGATTTAGATATTGAAAAGGGAATGTTCAGAAACTTAGTTAAGATAAACGGCGTACTATTTAGAAAGAATATAGTAGTAGATTATGATGCTACTGGGCATAGCACAACAAAAGTAGAATTATTAAAGGTATTGGAAACAACAGAAGTACAAACTAATAATCCTGTAATAACTTTAGGAACCGGATTAGGCGGTAGTGTTGGCGGTGTTGTGTTTTCTCCTAATGGAGTTGGACAAGGTTCGAATGTAATAAGTGGAGGTTTGAATAGTGCTTTAAGAACAACAAAAATAATGACAGGATATGGCAATAGAATTTAAAAGAATAGTAACAAAGATAAGTAATACTGCTAGTGTAGTTCCTACTATACCGACAACTAACGACCATAGTGATGGGAGTTGGTTATCTACGGATATATACAAAGGAGAACTTTTTTTTAATAGTGAGGATGCTACATTGTATACTAGAGATGAGAATGATAATATAGTTACTTTAAACGGTAGTGCAGGTAGTGGAGATTTAGATGGAGTGGAAACAATCGAACTTGATAGAACTTTTATTTTGACAGACTCAAACAAGATAATAAGACTAAATGGGTCTGCCGACAGAGTATGGACTGTACCACCTAATAGTAGTGTAGCGTTTCCAATAGGTACGCAGATATTATTAGAGAGAATAAACACGGCAGAGTTAGACGTAGTAGCAGGTGCAGGAGTTACGGTTAATAGTGCAGATGGTTTTTTAAGTTTAAACAAGAGGTATAGTGGTGCGGTGTTAGTAAAGACTAATACTGATACTTGGGAATTATTCGGAGATTTAAAAGCTTAATTTATGTTAGCAAGTGTAACAGGAATATTAGAAAGTAGTAAGAGTGATGGCGGATATGGTTTTGTAACTAGGGGTATTGTTACGGCTTTAGACTCTAGGCAGACAGATAGTTATTCAGGTAGTGGTACTACTTGGAGTGATTTAAGTGGTAATGGTAATGATGCCGTACTTAGCGGAGGAATAGTTCAAGACGTAGATAATAGCTTTATATTTGATGGTGTTAATGATGTATCTACTACTTCAATTTTAACCTCTGTTTTCTCAAGTGGTAATGCTAGCTTATGTATTTATCTTAAAAACTTCTCGGCATCTTCGAATACTCAAAATAACGTACTAGCTTATGGAGATGGAGTTGATGCGTTTCTATACGCTTATGGTAATGGACTTGGATATATAGGTACTTTTAGAAGTGCAAGAGTTGATTCAATAGCCTTATCAGGTTCGGTAACACGAACTAACTTCCATCAATTAACATTCACTACTGCAAACGGTGGGAATTGGAATATGTATCAAAACAACATTTTAGTTAAGACAGTAAGTGCAGAGGCTACCGTTAAGTTTTTAGACCAATACATAGGAAGAGACCCAGTAAATGTCAATAAGTATAAAGGGAATGTTAGTTCTTTATTAATATATAATGTAGAACTAACTACGGCAGAAATAGCAAGTAACTTAACATATAATCAAAGTTTATAATAAAAAATATGGGAACAATAAGTAAAGAATTAAGCGTAAACTCTAAGGAGTTAATTAAAGGAAGTACAGAAAAATATCAAGTAGGAAACTTAATAGAGAACTGTGAGAATATTAAAATAGAGATAACCAATGCTAATAGGCTAAAGGTATCTTATAGCAAGTATTACTATGATGGTAATGGAGAAGTTATGGATATTAAGCCAATGGTTAAAACTTTATTTATAACTGATGAAGCCGAAGAGGGTACGGTTGATTTAGATGAAAACCTAAGCGAAGTACCTAACACTTATGTAAAAAATAAAGATGAGGTTTTAAATATAACTAACATCAAAACTCAATTAGATACTATTATACAATTAGCTATTGACAAAGTAAAAGTAAAAGAGGGTTACGATAAATTATAATTATGGCACAAGAAGTAGCAATAAAACTAAACTTTGATGCAGGTAATTCGGTCAAAGAGATTGAACGTATTGATAATGTTTTAAAAGACATTAAAAAGAATACTAATGTAGATAACGTAAACGACCAATTTGCTAAGTTAAATGCTACTATTGATAAAGGTGGTAATAGTGCAGAGGACTTACAAAGGGCGGTTAAGTCTTATCAAACTATTGCGTTAACTGCTGGTCGTACTTCTCCAATAGGGCAGGAAGCACTTAAAAGGTCGGCTATGCTTAAAGACCAAATGACCGATTTAGATAATGAGGTTAAGAGGTTAGCAAACGACCATAAGAACTTACAAGGTGCTATGGAGATAGGTAGTTCAGTTATAGGTGGTTACTCGGCTTTTCAAGGTGTTACTGCTATGCTAGGCACAGAGAATGAGGAGTTAATGAAAACTATGGTTAAGCTTCAAGGAGCTCAATCCGCTCTAACTGGTGTAATGCAATTAAAAACGGCACTAGAGAAAGAGAGTAGTGCTATGATGTTAGTTCAAAATATACGTACTAAGGTTGCTACTGGGTTACAGTTGGCATATAGTACAGTAATAGCAGGAACAACAGGAGCATTGAAGCTTATGCGTATGGCTCTTATTGCAACTGGGTTAGGTGCTATTGTTGTTTTAATAGGTACTTTAGTTGCTAATTGGGATAAGTGGAAGGATACCATAATATTAAGTATTGAGCAAGGGTTAAAACCTTTGATAGATATACTTAGACAGTTAGGTATTATGGAAAGTGAGAACGCTAAGATACTAAGAGAAGCAACCGAGCAAAGAATAGAGTTGTTATTAAGAGAGCAGGATATACTTAAAGATAGGTTAGATTTAGTTACAAGTAATTACGATAACGAAATTAAGCTATTGAAAGCAAGTGGTAAAGAAACTTTTGATATTGAAAAAGAAAAGTTACAAGCCGTTTATGAAAACACAAGGCAACAGGCTTTAAGACTTCAAGAGTTAGCAAGTTTAAGAACTGATTTAACCGAAGAAGAAAAACAAGAGCAAAGAGAGAAGTTTAAAGAGTTTGCTATACTACTTAAAAAACAAAAAACAGACATTGAAGCTTTTGAGGAAACTCACAACACTAAGATGAGGGAGAAAGCTAAAAAGCATAGTGAAAAACTTGTATCTATAAAAGAAAAAGAAGAGCAAGAAAAATTAGCATTAAAGCAAAGGTTTGAAGATTTAGCAATAGCAAACATAGAAGATGATGCACAAAGAGAGTTAATGGCTTTGGATATTAAGCATCAGAGGGAGATGGAAAAAATGATTGAGCAGTACGGAGAGAAAACCGAACTTATTGCTCAACTAGAAAGAGTGCAAGAAACTGAAAGGTTAAAAGCTATAAACGACATACAAGAGTTGCAGAAAGAAAAAGATGACTCGGCAACAGAAGAAAAGAAGAAAAAAGAAAGTACATATAATCAGTTTGTTTCTGATATGTTTAAAAAGACAAGTGATGAAATTGCACTAAGTACACAACAAAGAGATGAAGCAATAGCAGAAAGTAAAAAGGCTTTAATGAGTTCTACACAAAATGCTATCGGTATGATGATAAACCTAGCAGGAGAACAAAGTAAGTTTGGTAAAGCTTTAGCAGTTACACAGGCTGGAATTGATACGGCTATGGCTATATCCGCTTTAGTTAGATATTCACAAGCTAACCCAGCCAATGCGGTAACTGGTGGTGTTGCTGGTGCTATTCAGTATGCTAGTGGTGCTTTACAAATTGCTACCTCTATGAAGAAAGTATATTCGTTACTTAAATCAGGTTCTAATGTTTCTGTACCTAGTTTTAGTGGGGGTGGTTCAGGAGGTGGAAGTTCAACAAACACAAGAACAAGTCAACCAACAGAAACTAATACTAATGATGTAGGGCGTACAGAGTTTGTGCAAAACGACAACAGAGTAGTTTTAGTAGAAAGTGAGGTAAATGCTATGAGAATGAGAGCTAATCAAATTGACGTAATAAGCTCAATATAAAAAAATATAAACAAATAACGTATAACTAATAAGATATGATACCATTTTATAAAATACAAATAGACGAAGATATAGAGGGAATGGACTTTATAGCTTTAGTAGATGTTCCTGCTCACTTAAAGGGGTTTGAATATTTTAATGATACTAAGAAACCTGTTAAAATGGTTTTCAATGAGGAGAAGCGTATCGTTACTGGAGTTGCTATTGCTACCGATATTCCTATTTACAGAAATAGTGAGGATATAGGAGAACATTATGTAGTATTTAACAAAGAAGAAACTTTTAAAATTGCACAGAAAATGATGCAAAACGGTTTTTTTCACAATGTTAACGAAATGCACGATAGCAATAAACAGTTAGATGGCGTTTACTTAATTGAATCTTACTTTATAGATACTAAAAGGGGTGTAAAAGAGCCTAACAATTTCGATAATCAAAACCTAAAAGATGGAACTTGGATAACTTCATACTATGTTAAAAATGACAAAGTATGGGATGATATTAAAAAGGGGAAGTTTTACGGTTTTAGTGTTGAGGGTTGGTTCGATAAGACTCCTATTAATATAAAAAACAATAACCAAAAAAAAGAAAAACAAATGAGTGAAAAAAAGAGTATCAAAGATAGGGTTCTCGAAATTTTTGCATCAGAAGAAATAAGTAAGTTTGGCGAAGCTATGACTACTGATGGAGTTTCTGTTGTATGGGATGGAGAAGAACTAATCGAAGGTGTAGAACTTAGAGTAGTTACCGAAGAAGGCGAAATATTAGCACCTGATGGAGAACACGCTATACAAGTTGAAGAAAGTATTTTTGTTGTAGTTACTGAAGCTGGTATTATTACCAATATTGTAGCACAAGAAGAAGAAGTTATGAATGCTGAACCTACAGAAGATTTAGGAGAAGTGGTTATAGAGTTTTCTAAAACTGTTAACGATAAGTTCGCGAAACAAGAGTTAGCATATAAGGAAGATATTAAAACATTGAAAGAAGAGATTAAGTCTTTTTCTGAAAAGTTTGATGCTTTTGTAAATGCAACAGAAGAAACAAAAAGAAAGTTTAACAAAACAACAAGTGCTAAAAAAGAAGAGGTAGCAGGTTGGAAAAAATACAGTAAATAATGAAAAATTTAAAAGAAATAGTAAAAGATAAATACTCTTGGGATGTAACTGCATTACCTGCTTATGTAGATGAGCAAAATGAAGAAATATATTCAGACTTACTTTATTCAAGTGGTTTAACTTCAAGAATTAACGTGTTAGAGGGTGTTAAAGGTTCTCAAACAATTAAGTTATTGAATGGAGATATGGCTTTACAAAGTGCTACTAACTGTACTTATACAGATGATGGTAGTATCGTATTTGATGGGGTTGATATTTCAACTAAAAGATTATATGTACAACAGTCTTTATGTAATGAGAACTTAATTGATACTTGGGCTCAAATGCTTTTAGCTATTGGTGCAAATAGACAAGATAGAGATATGCCAAGAGAAGATATTATTACGGCTTACTTAATCAAGAAATCAAGAAAGAAAAACCAAGACTTAATGTTCTTAGGGGATACTGGTTCGGGTAATGCTGATTTAGTACACTATGATGGATATGTTAAGTTGTGGGATGCAGATGCTTCTTTAGTATCGGCAACAACTACGGAAACGGCTATCACTTCTGCTAATGGGTTTGATATTGCTAAGACTGTTTTTAATGCTATTCCTACTGTATTATTTGAAAATGAGTCTAATGTAGAAATCATTACAGGATATACAGAAGCTAGAGCAATTATAGACCAAGTTTATGCAGATAAAGACTTTGCATCTTCTATTGAAGTAACTGAGGATGGTTCTGAAATATCTTTTATCCTACCTACTACTAATGTTAGAGTAAGAAGTTATACTCAATTAAACGGACTAGAAAAAATGTATGCAGTACCGTATAACTATATGTTCTTTGGAACTGATGTAGAAAGTGATATTGATGGATTAGAAGTTAAGTACTTAGAAGAAAGCGATAAGTTAAGACTTAGTAACAAGTGGAGAAGTGGTATCCAATATGTATACCCTGAGTACTTTGTTAAATTAGTTTTAACAGTGTAGTACAAACAATTAATAGGGGGGTTTAATTACCTCCCTTATTTTTAACTTTTAAATAATAATAATATGTGTGAATTAACAGCAGGTTATACTAAGCAAAACTGTGCTTCTGTTGGAGGTGTTAAATCAATCATTCTTTATGGTATAGAGAATAGAGCGAGTTATACACAAACGGCAAATGAAGTAACTGCTCTTACAATGGAGTCAGGTAAGCAGGGTTTTAAGTTTTCAGTAGACCAACAAAGTGCATCATTTACAGAAACTCAAACTAGAGCAAGGGAAAACAATTCTTTGTTTTATGAAGTTGCAGGAGTGATAATGGTAAAAGATGATGAAGATGCTACAAGAGATTTAATTGCCTTAACTGGTGGTGGATTCTTAGGAGTAATTGCAGAGAAAGAGAGTGGTAAGTATATCCATTACGGAATAATTAACGGCTTAACTGTTTCAACTACTGAAATAGTAACTGGTCAAAATTATGAAGATATGAATGGAGCAACTATCAACCTAACGGGTAGAGAAAAAGCGATAGCACCGTACTTAGATAGTACTATTGCAGATGGTATTTTAACACCAGCACCTTAATAATTAACCCTCTTTAATTAGGGGGTTATAATTAAAAAAATAATTATGGAAATAAAAGAGAAATTTAAAGGCTCTTTTGTTTTTGTTAAAAGCCTTGATAAACTAATTGAGGTAACAGATAAAAACATTGAAGCTATAAAAGAATATAAGCATTTATTCAATGATATACCTAAAAAAACAAAGCGTAAATACGATAGGAGTAACGGCAAAGGAGATGACAACAATGGAAACTCCGAACTATCTATTTAGATTTTTTAATATACAGAAAAGACAAAATAATTTTGTATATTTGGATAAGCTTAACTCTACATCTAATAGGTTCGACTTATTTAGTTTAGATTTACCAAACGAATTAGATATTAATACAGGAAGTTATAAGTATTTTATTTATGAAAGTGCTGATGATGTTAGTACTGATTACGAAAATATGGTATTACTAGAAGAAGGCAGGGCAGAAGTTGTAAAAGACTTTCCCGAAAGTAAGTTTTATACGATAAATACAACAGATAATATAAATTATGTCTAATAACAGTAACGCAGGTTTTTCGGTATTCAAGAAAACAAACATACCTAAGCCAACAGAGGTAGAAGATAAGAGAAAAAACATCTACAAATGGGGTGCAAATAATCTATATCCTAACTTTTTAAACGGCTTATTTCAAGAGAGTGCTATTCAAAGCGGAATAGTTAGAAGTAAAGTACATTATACAGTTAGTGGAGGTTTAGAGTATGAGGGTGCAGACCGTGTTAAGTGGGATTTATTCTTTAAGAATGGCAATAGTGACTATACTATTGAGGAAGTTTATAGAAGTGCTTGTTTAGATTTTGATTTATACAATGGTTTTTTAGTGTTAGTGTATTGGAATTTAGCCAATAGAACTATATCAAAGATTGAAGCAGGAGATTACGATAAACACAGAAAGGTTATAGGTTCAAATAATATACTTTATTCGGAAGATTGGAGCGATAGTAAAATAGAGCCTACAACATTAAGTCCATATAATCCTAATAAAAAGGATGAAAGGGTAACATATTTAATATACGAAGAAAAGCCTAAACAAGTACTAACTAAGTTAGATAATGGTAGAGTGTCAGGCTCTAACTATCCTTTACCCCCTTATAGTGGTGCTATTACTTCATTATTAACTGATGTTAAAATTACTAACTATCAACTAAATGAGATAGCAAATAACTTTAGTATGGGTACTATTCTTAACTTAAACAATGGTAAACCAAAGGATAAAGAAACAAAAAGACTTTTAGAAAAAGAGATAAAAGATAATGCAACTGGCGAAGATAACGCTGGGGGTATGATGATTTTATATAACAATGGTAAAGATGCAGAAAGTAGTGCAATAAACATTAACGGAAACGATTTAAAAGATAGGTATTTAGCACTATCACAAGATGTTAGAAATAATATTTTATTAGCACATTCTGTTACTACTCCTATATTATTTGGAGTTAAGACAGAGGGTAGTTTAGGTAATGCGACAGAGTTAGAGGTAGGTTATAACATAATGAACCAAAACTACTTTGCAGGTAGAAGAAAGGCTTTAACAGATAGCTTAATGTATTTAGCTAGTACAGGAGTTAATTTACAGGGAGATATATTTTATAAGAATGTAGAACTAGGGATTAACTTAGTTAACAAAAGCGAGAGTGAAGAAGTTGGAGATGTTGCAGAAAATGTAAATATTGAAGAACTAAGATTTTCAGAAGAAACAAAAGTACTAGACTTATTTAAGCAATACGGAAGAGAGAGAAGTAAAGAAACTGTTTTTAGTAGAGTATTAAAAAATGATTTTGATGCTGATGTAGAGATGACTAACTGTTTAGAGGACTTTAAAAAACAAGCCTTTGAAGTTTCTAAAGATGTAGAAATAAAAGTACTTAAATTAATTGCAGAGGGTAACGATTTTAAAAGCATAAGACAAGCATTAAGTTTAAACCCTAGTGAATTAGCTGGGTTGTTTAAAAAGTTTAAAGGTTTAGATTATTTAGATGAAAACTTTAAGTTAACTAATATAGCTAGGGGTAGAATTGCACAAAGTGATACAAGTGTAGTAGATATAGTTTTTAGTTATGATTTAAGTCCTACTGCTCCACCTCTTTCTATTGGTGGTAAGAGTAGAGATTTTTGCACTCAATTAGTAGAGTTATCTAAGACTAGAGTATGGACAAGAGAAGATATAGAGAGTATAAGCGGTTTTGTTGGTTACAATGCTTTTAGTTATAGAGGTGGTTGGTATCATAACCCACAAACAAACAAGAATACCCCTTGGTGTAGGCACATTTGGAAACAGGAAATAGTATTTTAATATGGAATATTTAGTAGATTTAGAAACATTAAAACATTATTCTTTCGTAGAGGGAGATGTTAATGATGAAAAGCTTTTAGTAACCTTAAAAAGGGTGCAGGATACTTATATTGAGCCTATATTGGGAACACCTTTATACAAGAAGTTACTTAGTGACATTGAAAACGACACTTTAATAGGTGCTTACGTTACATTAATGACTTATGTATTAGATTGTGTTTATATTGCTTGTGATATGAAGGCAGTAACACACCAAAACTTTAAGATACGTAACAAATATACAGGAACGGTAAGCGACCAAAACGGTAGGTCGAACTCGGTAGAAGAAAACAATAGACTACAAGATAGTTTAGATGCTGATTTTGCTTTTTATAAGAATAGGTTAATAGGCTTTATAAAGGATAACGAGAGCGACTATCCAGAGTATTGTGAAGTAGGCGGAGATAAGCACGAAGAAATAAGACCCGAAGATAAAGGAACAAATTATAACGATAAGATAAGTTTTATATGAAAGGTAAAAAAGCAAATTTAGAAGTATTTAAGAGGTTACTAAAACAAGAAGAAGAAAAAATTAAGAAACGTGCAAATAACACTAAAACAAATAGACAAAGAGCTTAGAGAAATAGCAACAAAGCACACGCAAATACAAAGTTATTATTTCGGAGAGGAGTTAGAAATTCAAGAAGCTAACAAACTTGATAACTGTACTCTATTTGCTAATGTTAATGATGCTAATATTTCTACAAGCTTTGTAACTCTTAATTTAATCATAGCGGTATTAGATAAGATTAACACGGATAAAAGTAATTTGCTTGATGTAGAGAGCGACACGTTACAAATAGTTAATGATATATACCACGTATTACAATACTCTAACAGGTGGCAGGAATGGGGTATAGTTGACCAAGTAGGAAGTACACAAAAACTATACGAGCATACCGACAGTATTTTAGGTGGCTGGAGTATTACTATTAACTTAAAGATAAAAGCAAATAAAGGTATTTGCGATACTGCTTTTAACGGATATAATTTTGACTAATGGCAAGTGTAATAATAAATACAATAGACTCTAACACATTCTCTATTAATACAACTGGAGTAACTAGGTTTTACCCTAGAAACTTTATAATAAGTATTACTAATACGCTTGTATCTATAAGTAATAATTTTTTTGAAAAGAACACGCCAATAGTTAAAGAGGATTTTACAAACTTCACTATTAACGGAACTACTTATATAGATTTGTCTTTGTTTCAATTTGATTTACTAGCAGTTATAAATAACAAAGATATAAATGCAAATTATCAAAAATCTATTACATCAGAATTAAATAGTTCAGAAATACCATTAAATAATAATATTGAATTTACAGGAGTTGCAGAGCTTAACGATTTTGAGGATGTTATGGTACAAGTTGCAACAGACCAAAACGGAGTGTTGTATTGTGAGTTTAGTGCAGATGGTGTAAATTGGGACACATCTTTATCTTTTCAATATGATACAAGTAGAATAAACCCACCTCATATATTAGTCAAAGCAGAAAGATACTTTAGAGTTAGATTTATAAATAATAGCGGAAGTAATCAAACTTATTTAAGATTAAATACTTATTATGGTTCTTTTAACAAATTAACTGCTCCTATAAACGGAACTTTATCAGAAAACTATGACGCTTTAGCAACTAGACCAACAGATTATAAGTTAGAAGTAGCAAGTGGTAAAAGACAAGGGCGTTCTTTGTGGAATAAGTTTGGATATAATAATGATATTGATGCAGGTACAGAGGTTATAGCCTCTTGGGGTGGAACATTTAATCCTTTAACGACTGCAACAACTTTAAATATAGTTTCAACATCTGCAAATGACACAAATGGAGGTACAGGTGTTAATTCTTTAGTTATATATGGAATAGACGAAAGCAGAAATGAAGCTATTGAGGTTGTAACAATGAACGGAACGACACCAGTATTAACAGTTAGTAATTGGTTAGGAATTAATAGAGTTGCTATGTTTTTATGTGGTAGTTCACAAGGAAATGAGGGAACTATAAATATAACTGCAACAACTGGAGGCTCACAAATGGCTCAAATGCCTTTAGGTGGTGGTGTTACTCAACAATGTATATTTCATATACCTAATAATTATAATTTCAATACTGAATGGTTATGGATTAACGTAATTAATAAAGGTAAAAATGCAGAATTAATTATTAAGTTTTGGGTTTATTCAGAAGTTAATAATGGAAATCAAGAGGTTTTTAAAATAGATGTAGACACAGCGGTAACTGGAGAGCCAATACAAGTCAATCCTAGTTTACCATTTCCTATAAGTGAGAAATCAGTATGTTGGTTGGAGTGTACAAGCGACACGGCAAACGTAACTGTTAACGCTAGGTTTTCAGGAATATTAGAAAGAATTAGATAATGATTAAGAGTGAATTAAAAGAGTGGTTTTATAACTTTTGTGTAAGTTTTAAAAAAGAAGTTTCTATATTAATAGTAACTATAATAACATTTTTAAGTCCTATACACGGCTTATTTATAATAGTGGGTAGTATGGTTATGATTGATACTTTTTACGGAGTGTATGCAAGTATAAAGCTTAAAGGGTTGAGGTCCATTACAAGTCATAATATGTTTAATTTAGCCGTTAAAACTTTCTTTTATATGGGTTCTATATTAATTGCTTTTTTAATATCAAAGTATATGTTTGAAAGTAAGCTTATGGGTATTTCTTACTTAGTGCCTAAAGCCTTGTGTGGTTTTTGGGTTCTAATGGAGTTAAAGAGTATTGACGAAACGAGTATAAAACTAGGACATAAGCCAGTTATAGACATTATAAAAGATATAATAGCAAAAGCAAAGAGTTTTAAAAAGGATTTAAACGAACTGAAAAAGTAATGTTAAGCAAACTTATAAAACAAGCATTAAAAGGATTTAAAAAGCCTATGATATTAAAGGTAGTTAGATACAGACATTTAAAAGACCGTACAATAGGTAAACTTTATATTAATGATGTTTTTGAGTGCTACACTTTAGAAGATGCGGAAAGAGAGGTTAAGGTATGGGGGGAAACTTGTATACCTTTAGGGACTTATGAATTGAAGTTAAGACAAGAGGGAAGCTTTAATATAAGATATACTAAGAAATTTCCAGACTTTCACAAAGGTATGTTGCACGTTACTAACGTAGACAACTTTAAATATATACTTATTCATATAGGCAACTTTATTAAAGACACTGCTGGTTGTTTATTAGTTGGCAAAGAGGTTAACGAATTAGAGAATTTAAGCCGTTCAACAGATGCTTATAAGCAAATGTACCAAAAGGTTATTAAAGGCTTTGAGAACGGACAAAAAGTATATATAACTTATGAAAACGAGTAACATTATAATCTTAGTTTTAGTATTGTTTAATATTTATTTGCTATTTTCGATAAGTAATAAAGAAACTACAACAGTTATTAATAATCATTACACTATCCAAAAGGATAAAATACTCAAAGAATATGAAGTTAAAAAAGACAGTATTAAAAACTATGTTATGCCTTTGCCTAGTGATACCGTTTACAAGTTATACTCAGAGTGGCTTAATAACAGATAGTATAAAAACATATACCTTTACAGATGTACAAATTAGTAAAATGTTTATTGCAAGTTTGGAGCTTGATGCTTGTAATAAGACAGTGGTTGATTTATCTAACTTAATAGACTCAGCACAATTAAAGATTAATACTTTAGATTACGTTATACACGAGAAGAGTAAAAAGATAATAACCTTAAAGAAGTGGCGTTCTATTGGTTTAAGTTTTGGAGTGGTTGGATTATTATTTGTTATATTCACATAAATAGTTATATTTGCATAACAGTAATTACAATACCTCTTAATAATGTGTCCCAGTGTAATTCTTTTAACTAAATGCTCTTTGATTATATGATTAACAAGATTTAAAACCATACGGGGCTGGTAGGTCGTTTGCATAATTGGCATCTAGTGACTAAAGGAAATTTAAAACTGATTCAGCAGTTAGTTAATTAATAGATGTAAGTCGAAAGGAGTTACCACAGTTGCAACTGTAATAAGCGTAAACCTTACCCTACTGAAAAGGCAAAGAGCATTTTATTTTGTTTATTAAATAATTATACATACCTTCACAAAGTCATCACGTAGTCCTTTCATAAGACTTGAAAGATTAACTACTAGGTAGGGGAATTAAATACCTTAGATATTTTTTTATGTAACCCTACTGTTATACTGCCATAGTCATTAAATTGGTTAGGGTTTTTTATTGTACGAAATACAAGTCAATAAAATATATAACTATCTTACAATGAACAACATAGTAAACTATTGATTTATATAAACTACATAAGTACAAATAATTAGATTAATTGAACATTTATATGTATATTGTGCAATAATTAAAACTAAACTATGAGTAAAAAAATAAGACGTTCTATAAAACCCATACACGCAAAAGAGTTAGGACTGAAATTAAAGCCTAACCAAAAAGGTAGACAGTATGCTCAGTACCATTTAACAAAAGAGCAAAACGCAAACTTAGAATTATTAAAAGGTAATAAAAATAAGGTAGAGGTTAAAAGCGAAACACAATCAAATGACTACAATAATAAGCCTTTTGTTTTATCAGCTTGGAATGATGGCAAAATGATGAATATAGATGAGTATTGCAAATGTTACTCATTACCTAGAGAAGATATAAGCTCTTATAAATTAGTTTCACATACTGGAACACCTTTTTACAATATAGTATTTAAAGAGCAGGTTAGTATTAATGATGATAGTATAGAT
>Ga0070748_1000252_pt1 | contig 27219 bp, 36 predicted proteins | sample VirMetDEL_Nov_12_FD_77015 | JGI IMG/M metagenome (GOLD analysis project Ga0070748, IMG submission 77015) | Aqueous microbial communities from the Delaware River and Bay under freshwater to marine salinity gradient to study organic matter... | ecosystem: Environmental > Aquatic > Marine > Coastal... | reverse complement strand
TACTCTTTTGGTCTCATTTACCACTGTTCTTTTAACATCATTTATAGATGCATTTATATTAATAACAGTGTAAATAATAAATAAACCAACAATTAAGTTGATATATGATACTATGGTGTTTAAATTTTTCATGATGTTTTGTTTTTATTTATAAGTTTTCTTTAATCCAATCATCCTTTAGTAAAAACTTTCTTCCTATAATCTCATTGTCGTCTAAATAATCAGATATAGCTTTATTAGCTATTCTTACAGTCTCAATAAAACTATACATCTTCTCTTTACAATTAGGGTATGTGCAGTTATTATTTAAACTACAACTTGCTCCTGGTCTTTTAATGTATTTACAAGTCTCTTCTACAGAAGTAATATTAACAGTATTGTCTTGGTTTATCTTGAGTCTATATCTTTTAAATAAATCATTTACCGCTTCATTATCAGTAAATTGATAATCTTCTGGTTCTCTACCTTTATAATAAACTTCATACTCAATTTCATACTCTCCATCAGGATTAGCAACATATTCTTTAAGAAATGATTGAGAAAGTTCTGTTATGGAATTTAATACTTTACCACTTGGCATTTCTTGTTTAACAAAGACAAGCTTAGGGTCAGTAGTTGCTATTATCTTATATATTTTTTTCCTGTCTACTAAGCAAGAATATACCCCATCAGAATCTTTAAAGTTCACCCATAAATCCCCTAATTCTTCGTAACACTTGCCTATAAATACAGAATCCTCATTATCTTTGTACTTTCTATCTGCCTTGTAGCACCAATCACCCTCTTTAGGTTTTTCTACATCTTGTGATACGGTGGCGTATAGGTGTTGATTATTATAATAAGGTGGTTCATGAGTCCCCCCATTTTTAATACCTTCACTACCGTCATATCTTTTTAAAGTATCAAACTTATTTAAAAATAAAAAAGCCTTATCTTCTGTCGGTAGGTATACTACCTGTATTTTATGTTTCATATTAATGTTTTGTTTGATTAATATTAGCACCCTCTTTCTTATTATGCAGCATACCTGCAAATCTTATAAGAGTAGGGTCACGTAGTTAATAAGATACAGGTCTAATTCTAACAAAAACCTTGTTTTCTTAACTACTTGCTGAGAACTCATTTGTGTTGTGTACCTATTGTTACTTTTAACAGTACCATGTTTTATCAATATTTCCTTTCTCAAGGGAACAACACATCCAGTATCACGACTGGTATTTTTATGTGAACATTGACCACCCTACAAGATTTCTCTATAAGCGAGGTTGTTCACAAAGGTTTCAATGTTTAACCTATATTAAGACGCATTCCAAAGCAATCTATATTTTAAAAACTCTCACAAGGTTGCACCTTGAGTGTAAAGACCATTCATCATACTTACAGAACCTGCAATTGGATGAGAGTTTAATTTTACTGTTTGTTGTTACTTCTACATCAGCACCAATCTTTTTGGAGGTGTCATCTATTTTTTACGGATAATTTCATGTAGCTCTAAGCTTCTTTTTGTTTAAGGGATTTCTGCTTTCCCCTCTTTGAACAGTTTTGTCTCTGTATATTAAAAACTCTTTGCCTAAATATCAGTTAGGATATAATACTTGTTTAATGTGCATATCTGCATCGTTAAGGTGTTTTAAAATAACTGCCATCACCTAATCCATAGGTCTAGTTTCATATTATACATCTCGGAATAAACACAAATGCTGATACAATTTAGACTTCATGGGTTAGCCTTGAATTAGACCCAAACCTACTTATAAGGTGGCAATTATCTTTTGTCTGTTTATCTTCAATCAAAGAGTTTAAATTTTTAATAATTTAACAATTACAGCCACATACCATTTGTGCATCGCTCTCAGACATTGGTACTGGATCTGATAATTCTACCCATTGGATTCCAAACCAATTTGAAATTGTAGGTGGGTCTTGATAAAACCAATCTCCTTCAGAATTTTGATATACTGTTGCTCCATTAGCTAATGTACATAAAATAGTGTTACTTAATGTAACGTACCCAGGAGATTGAACTTTCTTCTTGGTAGCTTGTGATTTAATGTGTAGTGTATTAATTAAAGCTTTTGCTTCAGAGTTAACTACACTTGTTTTATCAACAACTGTTACTTGATCAACATCTTCTAATACTGTTGACTCTACGCTTGTAAATGAATACATAGCAAATGACAAGACTAATGCCAATAATAAGATTACTTTTTTCATAATAAATTAGTGTTTAATAAATATTGCTTACTCTATTCAGTTTTCAGCGCCCCTGTTTATACTTTTTTTTCCCACCAATCTTTTATATTTCTACTATATTTTACTCCAATTAAGAATATTGATACAAATATATTAAAGATAGGTATTAATGATAATAGGGTACATATTAATAAGAAGGATAAGTAATAACCATTAGTTGTTCTCTCTTCAGCATATTCTTGATCTAATATCCTAATTTGTTTAGGATTATAGAATATGATAAGTAATAGTATATTTATTATTAAGAATGTTATTGTTAATTCTTTCATGATTATTTGATTTTAGCTATAGAGGCTAAGCTCTATTTTTGTTAATTTAAGCGTACAATAAATTATTATCAACATAGTGATAGTGATCATGTTTTATCCCGTACTTTCTATATCTACTTACAACTTGATTAGCAGCCATTAATTCATTCTCTGCATACACGATATTTATTATACCATTGTATGGTATGGAGAATCTACTTAATGGTAGTCTTTTTTTAGCTTTTATTGATTTAGTTTGGTTTTTCATAATGTGTTTATTTAACTTTTTAGCTATTTATATATATGTAATTATTGTTAGTGAGGTTGAAATTATAGTTGAAAGAGGGGTTGGAGGATTATCCCTCACGAAACAACTTCTTCCTCTCCCTCCTCAACTAACTAACCAAACTAATCAACTTACACATCAATTAACTATTATGCCCTTACAGAGCCTTATTCTTTAGAGAGGTGTATAGGATTCGAACCTAATCTCCTTTGGATCTACCCAAAGCGACACAACCATCTGTCTCCACTTCCATTTTGTTAAAGGGTGTATTTATTGTGATTCACCATTTTTTGAACTGTGTATTTAATGTGATTCCTCCCTTTAAAAAACCCAACCTCAAGAGTGAGGTTAGGTTGATTACATTCAGCCAGCATGATTACATACTGCCGTTCAATTATTCAGTCGCATCTTCCGCACCGCCAGCACTAGCTAGTACAGGCGTGTCTTTCAAGAACACGTCCATTTCGTTCACATTTTCACTAAAATAAGTGTTTCTATAAACAGGCTGTCCTTGATAGGTGATTATTGCACCTGATGTTGGATTGATTTTAGCCTCCTGAATTTTACCCGCTTTAGTTGTGTACGGAGTTAATGTCTCTTGCACAACTATACGTCCTGGAACAGGCAATACAGCACCGTCTGACAAGTGAGCATCTAAGAACTCTAAAGCATCTTGCTCTAAAGTCAAGAATGCAGTTCTTGTTTGAACTCTACCAAGAGCTGATAAGCCTGATAAAGCTCTTGATTGAACCATAACAGAACCAACCTCACGAGTTTCCCCTGTCTTTTTGTCTGTTATTGTTTTCATTGTTACTACACTACCTGTCTTACTGTTTGCTACGATTTTTACTTGATTCATCTTATTATTTTTTTAAAGATTTGTTAATAAATTAATGTTATTGCCGTTAGGCAGAATTTAAATAGGGTTCTAAAGTTTGATTCCTGAACGAGCGTAGCGAGTGAAGCTTAACTCTTTAGTTATTCTTCTTCCACTCTTTCCACTCTCTCTTGTTTCTCTCTCTTATTAATTGTTTATGATTCATCCACATTATCCAAGTGCATGCAACTAATGCAACACCACTATGGATTGTGTAAGGGTACTCTTCAGCTAGTCCAAAGCTAAATACCATGGCTACGAATAGCCATAGTATGAATAATAAAAATGTTCTCATTATGTTAATTGAGGTTGTGCTGACCAATGGCTACTATTGCTTGATTGGAAAGGTATTACTCCTCCTTTAGGTATGATAGTTATCATTCCTCCTGTGTTTATGATAGTTCTTTCTTGAGCTACTCTAGGTTTTACAATGTGATTTTTCATTTGATTTGTTTTAGATTATTAGTTAGATTATTAAAAATACACTCTTGACTACCATGGAGTGTTGACATCATTTAAGTAGAACCAAATACTCTTTCAAGTATTGACATAGGGCTGATGACATTGGATTATCCCAAAATTTAAGCAAGGTGTTTAATGTTGATTCCCCGAAGGGTTTTTACAACAACATAGAGGTTTTTTACAGCTTCTCACGATGTGTGGTGCCAACTCTTAGTGTTGTTGTCAACTGTGTTATCCCCCATTGATGCTAGTGCATAGCACATGTCAATAGGGAATAGCATTCATAGTTGTTGGGTGTCCCCAATGTGTTAGTGGCGTACATTCCACCTCCCTTCAAGTATCTGCAGATTGCTCTGTCACTTTAAGCTAATGGGACTTAATCCATTAGCACCTTGAAGTGTCTCATAGCTCGAAAGCAATGTATAAACACATCAGGATAGGCCTCACAAAAGTGATACCCTACATCCCAAAATTTAAGAAGGGTAGGGGGTGAAGTGTGATTTATCCCTCACACGACTATATTTTCTCCAAAAAAAAAATATAAAAAAAAATGAGATAAGAACTTAATCTCATCTCATTGCATTATGTTTATTGATACTACTAAGATCCAGTAGCTATTCTTTCCAGCAAAACTTCTCTATAGCTCTGCATAAATAACAATTGTTTGTCAAGTATGTCTGTTTCAGTTGCAGGAGCAAGGCCCTTGTATAATGCATCTTCTAAACGAACTATCTTGTCATCCAGATCAATAAACTCTATTTTTAACCTATCGATATAATTACCAGAAGGTGAGTAGGATTTTTCAAATACATGTTTAGGTGACATTGTGATATAACCTTCATGATCAGGGTGATTAGGAGGGCTTAATGGGTCAGCCTCATACTCTACTAAATAAACCTCATCATCAGGATTCTCACCCTCTGGAAGATCCCAGCCTCTGTACTTAAGGTACTCTGATCTTGTTATAGGTTTTGCTTTAACTTTCTTTGTCCCAATATAGTCTTTCATTAATAGTACTTTCATTTTATGATATTTTAAATTCAGACAAATATATATAAAAAAAATTAAATAATTCTTTTTATGAAAAATAATTTAAAAAAAAGTTGTACATTAGCAAAATGGAAAAATTCACACACATAACTCCAGTTACAGATAATGAAATAGAAGATTTATCTTTGAGCTTACCTCTACCAGCTTTCTTTAGAGATAATCATAAGAATTCTGACTATATAGACCCTTATGCATCTGTAAATGAATTACTAGCGAAGAGAAATAAAGAGCTGGAAGATATAGCTATAGCACTAGAAAATCAAGTCAATTTACTTACTGATACAGTAAACATATTGTCTAGGATAGTTTTGGAGAGAAAATATCCAAAGAGAAAGTTAAATGAAGGTTAGGTGGTATAAGTTTTTGGGTACATTATTATTCTTCATGGGAACCTATGTTAGGGTTGAAACTATGTTTATACCTAGAACAATATCACTGTCTTCATTCTTATTATTAATTATATATTTATTATGGACAATAACATCGATTTAGGAGATTTTAGTATAGATCTAGATACACCTATCAGTAAGCCAGTAACAGAGTCATACAGGTTTGTGGTAATGGATGTTGAAGAAAACACAATAAAAATGCATCATAATCCACTATATGATGGATATGTATTAGAGAAACCATTAACACCAAAAGAAGCATATGAAGGAAGTAAACATAAATTCAAAAGAAGATCTAAATCATTTATAGATGGAAGAGGATAGTTTTAGTAGAGCTTATAATGATGCCTTAAATAGAGATGCTGAAGCTCAAGCAATAATAATAAGAGAAATAGAGAGAGCAATGATGTTTAAACTACCTAAAGTGAAGCCAAGAAGTAAAGATTTTTTAAATGGAAAAATTAAATAAATATACAAATGTAAAGAACGAAATGTTAGATGACACTATAGTGGTGGACCTAGCAGCTATTCCTGAAGGATGGAACTTAGATCAGTGGTTTAATATTGCCAAGACTCATGGAGTTATGATCGTGGACAGCACTAAAGGGGGTCAGATGCCATCAATGCTATACAAAAGGAGAAAGCTAAAATACGAAATACATGACACAAGTAAGAAAGGTGAATTCAAAGAAGACATATAGGGACGTTTTAATAGACAATAATTTTACATATAACAAAAGTACAGACTCGCATAGGAAGAGCCTGGGATTTGGTCAATTTATAACAGTAGAGTTAATATGCAGCACATTATTCAGGGTGAAAAAAGCTGATAAAATTCATTTCGATAACTTCGTAAAATCACTAAAGCATTTTGAAGAAATAATAAATAAAGTATTGCTTGCGTAATACAATTATTTATTATACCTTGCCAGATATGAAAGATATTTATAAAAAAGAAAGTCAAATGGAGATTGATAGAAATCAATCTCCAAATACACTAAACGGCCTACAACATTTATACATAGACTCTAGCGGTAATCATACACATAGTGGTAACCATATTATTGGAGATATCACTGTTAGTGGCAGTTCGTCTATTGGATCGTATACTGGATCAATAGGTAGTGGTATTCATAGATTTGTCAATACTGGCAATGCTGGCAATGGTATGAACTTTGGTGTAGATAATACTGTTAAAGAAAAAGTAGTAACATTGGATGAATTAAAGTTAAGCTTAAACTCATTAAAGTCAAGTATTAATTTAATAGAAATGCAGATTTTCCAATTAGAAAACAAAGGTAAAATACATAAAAAAAGAAAATTAAAAATAAAATAATATGGTAACATTAACAACAATAACATTAATAGCGGCAATACTAGTAGCTCCTTATTTGTATTTCAAGAAGAAATCATCAATTCAATTTGGGTTCTTTCCTGGAATAATGATAGGTAGTTCGTTCTCAAAGAATGAATTAGAGACAGAAGATGATAAAATCATAACGCTAAGTACAATGCAGTTCTCTTTAATATGCATAATGATAACCTTTGTATGGGTTGCTGACAAAAGGAATGCTTAAACATAACAAACATTAATGACATTGTAATTTGTATATAGAGTTACAATTTTGTATCTTTGCCAAGAATCATAGCATTACCTTGCTATTACAGTTCTGAGCTGAAAGGCAGGAACTTAGACATCGGATTGGTAGGCCTAAATAAGGCTGAGGGTTTCTCCGGTAGGTTCAAAATAACCTTTAAGTATTTATGAGTGTTGGGATAAATAAGGCAGGTAAAGCCACCCAAGTAGGTCAAGTAGAACGGATTCATAGAAAATACTAAAAGGTTAAAATGGGGAGTTAAGCAATTTTCTCTTCTCCACTGGGATTAAGCTATTCTAGTAGGGATTATTATATCCTTACTTTTCCAGAGGAGACAACAATACTAAAGTTAATTAAGGTTGTTTTAATATATTTTTTAGATAGAGATTACTCTACTGCGTAACGTGGTAGAGTTTTTTTTTGCCTAAAAGTGAAAAATATACTTGCATGTTAAAATAATTAGTGTATCTTTGAGGAAAATCATCAAACAATGAATGAAGGTATTAATAATGTAGATATTAAAATGGGTCCAACTACAAAGAGGATCTTTAATCTAAACAAAGAGAACCTATTGAAGCATTACGCATTAATAGTGAATAAAGCTAGCTCATTATCATCAGTACAAAGAAAAACTGTTGAGTATAGGATTGGTTATGGTTTAAAGCACAAAAGCATTTCAGTAGAGGACATTGAAGATTCTTTAAAAGATCTATCTCTATTTGTAGCTAAAAAAATAACTGATCAAATAAACTCAAGCGTAGATGACGATAGTACTGAAGAACAACAGTAACTTCAAGTCTAAATTAACATCCTTGATGGATATTATAACTAAAGGTGAAGATTTGTTCATTATTGCGGACAGAAAGTTTGCTGAAGATATTGAGATAGAGTTGACTGAGATGGGATTCGGAATGCTTAAGTATATGCATGAAATCCTTTATATAAACAAAGACACAGGATTAAAAGTGTCTTTAATGAAAGTAGATAAATATATATAATTATGAGTAAAAATAAAGAGAGTGTTTTAGGTTTAACAGACAATATTAAAGAGAATACTATAATTTTTTCAAATGGAGGGGATGATATGATAGAGGTCCTTAGGTTTACGAAAGACAAAATGTTTCTTAAAGGCGTTGAGATTACTGAAGGTAAAGATGTTATAAAAGGCATGAGAGAGTTCTTAACTAATACAGGGTATTTCAAAAAAGAAAGTAATGAGTAGGTTTCAAGAAATAGTAAACGGATACAAGAATCTAGTCAAATCAAAGCTAGGTATATCCAGTGAAAAAGATGAAGAAGTGTTTACAGCAAGAAGAACAATATGTAACGCGTGTCCTAATAAGACAAATGCAGACACGTGTGGATTGTGTGGGTGCCCATTGGCAGCAAAAACAAGATCATTGATAACTAATTGTCCAGATAAGAAATGGTAGAAGATATGTTTGTAATGCTGGAAGATAGCGTTATAGAGTTCCTTAGGCAATTCGGAACAGTTCTTAATGCAGACTTTGGAAATGGCCCAATAGAAGTATTTATAGTAAATGGTACATCTTACGTGAGTACAGGTGAAGATAATAAGTATCTAGTAAAACAATTAGAAAATTTATAATGAATAGAGATTATGTAGGAATACAAGAGCAGAGAGAAGGGTCATTAGCTAAAATGACAACATATATAGAAAATAGCAAATATATAGAAAGGTGTGAGTTTGAATTAATAAATGAAACTTGGATTCAAGTGGATAGAAAAAGAGCAAATAAATAATGGCAGTAGATATAAAATACGGAGAATCAGCAAGATCATTAATACAGAAAGGAGTAGATGAGCTTGCTAACGCAGTAAAGGTTACGCTTGGCCCTAAAGGGAGGAATGTAATAATAGGAAGGACAAATGGAGAAGATCCTCATGTCACAAAGGATGGTGTAACTGTAGCTAAGTCTATTGAGTTAGATGATGAGCTAATGAATATGGGGGCTACCATAGTGAAAAGGGTTGCTGAAAGGTCAAATAAAGCCGCAGGTGACGGAACAACCACAGCTACTGTACTTACTCAAGCTATACTAAAAGAGGGAATGAAATTAGTTACTGCTGGATATGATCCAGTGGAAATTAAGAAAGGTATAGATAAAGCTACAAGAGTTATTGTAAAACACTTAAATAAAACTGCTATTCCAGTAACTTATGATTCTTTAATGATTAAGCAAATAGCAACAATTAGCTCGAACAATGATGCTGAGATAGGTGAGCTTATTGCAGAAGCCTTTGGGAAAGTAGGAAAAGACGGAGCAGTGAGTGTAGAGAAAGGTAGTGGTTATGAGACTACTGTAAATACAGTAGATGGATTGCAGTTCGATAGAGGATTGCTATCAACTTTTTTCTCTACTTCTCCAGATAAGACTGAGGTAACCCTCAGAGATCCATATATATTAGTTGTTGATGGAAAGGTTTCAACTGTAGAACAAGTGATGGCTACATTAGAGCCAGTTGCTAAATCAGGAAGACCATTGTTAATTATAGCAGAAGATGTGGATGGTCAAGCTTTATCTACATTGGTTATGAATAAAATGAGAGGAGGCTTGTCAATAGCGGCTGTAAAAACACCTGGTTTCGGAACATATCGTAGTACATTGTCAAAAGATATTGCTGCCATAGTAGGAGGATCAGCTGTACCAACAGATATGTTGGTAGATATAGAAGAGTCTTATTTTCCTCAATTATTAGGTACAGCAAGCGTGGTTAGTATAACTCAAAACAGTACTATTATAATGGGCGGAGACAGAAATGAGAAAGAGGTTGAACTTATTGTAGAGGAGATAGATAGATTGTCAGTGATTAAAACCACATCTGAATACGAATTACAAAAGCTTAAAGAAAGACGGGCTAAACTTATGGGTGGAGTAGCAGTTATAGAGGTAGGTGCTGGATCTGAAATAGATATGAAGGAGAAGAAAGACAGGATTGATGATGCAAAAGAAGCGGTGATATCCGCACTTGAAGAAGGTGTTGTACTGGGAGGAGGATCAGCCTTGTTAATGTGTAGGCATTTAGTAGTAGATGTTGATGATGATTCAGATGAGGCTATAGGTGTAAAAATACTTATGCATGCAATTGAAGCTCCTTTTAGGACTATATGTGAAAATGCAAATGTTAATGCTGAAGTTAAGATGAGAATGGTAGATGATTGTAATCAGAGATCAATCCTTAATGGAGGTTATAATGCGAAGACTGACAATGTAGAGGATATGTTAAAGTCAGGGATATTGGACCCTAAGAAAGTTACAAGAATAGCGCTAGAGTCAGCTGCAAGTGTAGCAGGAACATTATTAACCACCGACTGCGCGTTGGTACCTAAAAACTAAGCATGTGCAATACTAATCTAAAAAACGAAATAAAAAGAAGGGAAGGATGTAATAATTTTGCTCCTTTTCCAATTTATGACACTGAAATTATACAAGACCTTAAATTATTAAACAAAATGAAAAGCAAAGAGAATTACGATAGTGAAACGGTAGAGTACTGCAAGACATGCTTAAGCATAGGTCTTAAAACAGTAACTATTCCATCGACAGATGAAAATCCTGATGCAGAGATTACCTACTGTGTGCCTTGTGGAAATACAGAGATAGAGAAGGCTCAAGACATATTTGAATGGGAAGATATGTATGCTGATAAATATGGTGATAAGTTTCTTAAAGAAAATACCAAGAACTAATGAATCTTGCGGATCTTTTAGATAAAAAGAACTGGAAGGGAAGTCTCTTAAAGAAAGAAATAGTTGACTCAGAGATAAAGTATTTAGATGATAAAGTTACTGGTATTCATAATTTAATTGAGTCAGTAAACAAAACTTTATCCAAAGGAGGCTTTCTTCTTACAACGAATATAGTGGGTTGGAAAAAAACAAATCACTATATACTTAAAATAAAAATAAGGTATTATGGAACTAAAAAAGAATATAAACATAAAAAGAATTCACACAGACAAAAAATCAATATTTAATTATTGGTTAGAGTTTCTTAAGCCATACCATAAATTAAGGCAGAAAGAAATAGAGGCTTTAGCTTTAATGCTATATTATAGGTACGAACTTTCAAGGGAAGTAAATAGTATAGATCTTGTCGAGAGATTATTATTCTCTACTGAGACTAGGTCTAAGATACGAGAAGATCTAAACAACATGAGTCAAAAGGTTTTTAATAACTTATTAACATCCTTAAGGAAAAAAAAGGTTCTAACAAAAACTAATAAGATAAACCCAATACTCATACCTAATATGACTGAGGATGGATTTAATTTGATATTTAGTTTTGAAGTAAAGAAGAATTAATATGAGGTTAAATAAGGCTGATGAAATAAAAATAAAGCAGATAGCTGAAGATAAGGGGTTGACTTTTGAAGAAGTCAAGGAGATAGTGTATAGCCCTTATGAATTTATAAGTAAGACAACAAAAGATCTATGTATAGAAGAGGGTCTTGACAAGAGGTCATTTGATAAAATAAAAACCAACTTCAATATACCCTCATTATGCAAAATGTTTGCATCACATTATATATATTCAGAAATAAATAGAAAAAAAAATAAAAAAAGCTAGGTTATTATAAAATATTGTATTAATTTAGCGCCAGAAGTTTAATTATTAAATTTAAAGAATAAAAATTATGACACAAGATGTAGAAAGCCCTAAGGCTGAAGTTGAAAAACAATTTTTCTTAATTGATGGAGAGTTACTTAATGCTGTTGCTTCTTTTTTAGGAGAGCAAAAGTATATCCAGGTTGCCGGGTTGATAGAAGGGCTTAAGCAGTCTAGACCTGTTAATGTAACAGATGGAGACGCAGAAGGTAATAAAAAAGCACCTGCAAGTAAAAAGAAGTAAAATGAAAACTATCAAGGAAGCTAGTGTTACTAAAAATGTAGAAGAACTAAAAAACAATGAAGCTCGTGACGAGGGGATCAAGGATTTCTTTATCAATAGAGATAAATCAAATAGAGGTTCTGCAGGATTAGTTTTAGACACAAACAATGTCCTTGGAGAAGAAGTTGATGCTAAGCAGGCTTTATATGAAAAATCTCTGGAAGTGGATTCATTTCCAGAGCATATAAAACCAATGTTTAGCGGAGTGTTCTTAACAGCAAGAAGAAATAAGTTAACACATAATGGCTTATATTTGCCCACAGCTTCATTTGGATCAGGAGGAGATACTGATTTAGATGTAGATTTTTCAGACACTCAACTAGTTCTTCAGACAGGGATACACGCAAATCAAGTGGCTGCAGGCTGGGAAGTTGTTCTTAATATAGAGCAATTTAAGAGAAACTTAACTGAGACTATGGCTCAGAAGTTGAATAAAGAATTTCATTATGAGATTCCGGTAAGGGAGATTGAAGGAGTTGAGTATATTTATGTTACAGAAAGAGACATATCGTATGTCTCAAATACAAACGGAATTGCCTTAGAGGCAAAACAAAATTAGGATCATGAGTTTAAAAGAAAATTTATTAAAAGTAATTGACACGGCGTTGGAACTGGCCTCAGAAGCTCCACAAACAATTGAAATAAGAGGAGCTATTAAGCAGCTAAATCAAGCTAAAGGGTCTGTTTCTCAATCATATACAGATGTTGTGCCGTCAGTAGATAGTGTTTCTGAAGTTAAAGATATAGATGTAATCTCTGAAGATGTTAAGCCAACAGTAGATGTAAATATATCAAATACAGCTCCAGAAATAACAATATCAGGAGACTTAAGTAGATCAAAAGAAGGTAGTTAGTAGAACAAAGTATCATACAAAGTTAATGATAGCTCTACTTGACAGTAGAGCTATTTTTTTGTATGTTTGTCAATTACTAAAAAATCTAGATGCAAGAGCAGAGGCTGAACTCACTTGTTTTGGGAACAAGAGCATCGTAGGTTCGATTCCTACCATCTAGACAATAAGTGTTATAGTTATCAGCGAGACTGTTTAAAAAAGAGATCATGAACTCTTTATCACTATAAAATAATGGAATGTGGTATAATGTGTTATTACATCTGCTTTTGGCGCAGAGAATTGAGGTTCGATTCCTTACATTCCAACAACAGTATAAGCAGATAACGCATAAGTGGTGGTGCGCTAGCCTTCCAAGCTAGAATAGAATGGGTTCGATACCCATTATCTGCTCAAATTATAGCGGGGTAGTCAGTAGTTGGTAGCTTGTGAGGCTCATAACCTTATGTCGAAAGATCCCGTGGGTTCGAGTCCCACTCCCGCTACTATCTAATGGAGGATATAAATTTTCCAGCAGTATGGACCAGGATGGGTCGCCGTTGTCGAAGATGGATGTCATAAGGTGTAAGTCCTTATTACTGCAACCAAAACAGAGAGTGTCTGTAAACACTAATGCATTTAAGCCTGTGGAGGCAAGAGGATTCCAAACCCTTAGAACAGAGTTCGACTCTTTGTAGATGCGCATTTGCCTTTGTGATGGAATTGGTAGACATCGCAGACTTAAACTCTGTGGTTCAGTAATGAGCGTACTGGTTCGATTCCAGTCATGGGTACAAATATGGTGTTATTAGTATAACTGGTTAATATGGTGGTTTGTGGTACCGCTGTTGTGAGTTCGAGTCTCACATAACACCCAAGTAGTAATTAAAAGAATGTTAGTATTAAGTAAACATAAACGAGATTAATACACCTTCATTAAGTTGAGGGATATTCCCTCGTAGCTTAATGGCAAAGCATTCCGCTTTTAACGGAAGGATCGTAGGATCGGTACCTACCGGGGGAACAAAAATAACTGCTTCAGTAGCCGAATTGGCATAGGCGCTAGATTTAGGATCTAGAATTTGCAGGTTCGAGTCCTGCCTGAAGTACAATGGAAGAATGGACAATTGGTTGTCAAGCTGTTTTGAAAGCAGTCGGGTGTTAAAGCTTTGGGAGTTCGAGTCTCTCTTCTTCCGCAATAGTCCTTTTAACTCAGTTGGTAGAGTGGTTCGCTCATAACGAATTGGTCGGGAGTTCAAATCTCTCAAAGGACACAATAAATTCTCTTGTAGCTCAATTGGCAGAGCAAGTGACTGTTAATCACTAGGTTGAAAGTTCGAGTCTTTTCAAGAGAGCAATGGGTTTGTAGCTGAACTGGCGCAGCACCTCCTTTGCAAGGAGAAGTATATGAGTTCGAGTCTCATCAGATCCACAAAATGCAGATGTAACCGTGCCATTTTTCTAAATTGGTAAGCGTAATTGGAGTTGTAAATTGGAGTTCGAATCTCTAGATCTGTACAAAAATAGAAAGTAAACTCACTTGGGTGAGCATCCTTTGCTAAAGGATTGGATGGTAATACATTGGGGATCAGGGCCTCTTCTTTCTGCAATAATAATTGGGCGTGTATGCAAACTGGCTGAAGCGAGCAGACTGTAACTCTGTAGGTATCGAAAGATCCCACTGAAGGTTCGAACCCTTCCATTCCCACAAAATAGTCCAGAGGTGTTGTAGGTAACACGTCCCCCTGTCACGGGGAAGATTGAGGGTTCAACTCCCTTGTGGACTGCAAATAGACAATTAGCTCATTCGGTTAGAGCACCTGGCTGATAACTAGGAGGTGGATAGTTCGAATCTATCATTGTCTACTAGATGTTGCGTTCATCTAACGGCTAGGATAATAGGTTTTCATCCTATAAATGGGAGTTCGATTCTCCCACGCAATACAAATAGATCTATAGTTCAATGGATAGAACGCTTGGTTACGGACCTTGAGATATGGGTTCGAGACCTATTAGATCTACTAATGCTTCAATAACTCAGTTGGCAGAGTAATTCCTTTGTAAGGAATAGGTCGTAGGTTCGAGCCCTACTTGAAGCTCAATAAAAATGCTTCGGTAACTCAGCGAGAAGAGTGCTTCCTTTACACGGAAGAAGTCGATGGTTCGAATCCATCTCGAAGTACAATATGGCTTGGTAACTCAGGGGTAGAGTGACTGCTTGAAGCGCAGTTGGACGTAAGTTCAAATCTTACTCAAGCCACAACAATGACAAGATGTCTGAACGGTTAAAGTCTTAGTTTGCAAAACTAATGTTTGTGAGTTCGAATCTCACTCTTGTCTCAGGAAGATTAACACCGAATAGTTTCCAAGTTAAAAAAGAGGGAACATTAGTGTAACTTATTAAAAACGGAGAGATGAATTTATTTGAAATTGAAAATAACATTGTGGTGTTCAGTCCTCAAGCGTTATTAATTACCCCATTTAAAAATATATGGGATGCAGACGAAAGTGAAGACAAAATTGTAGCAACACAAACTCTTGGATTCATATACTACATGTCTGATGAAAGAAGTGACTTTATGTATATACTTGATGAAGAAGAAAGGATGGATCAAGTTAAACAGTTCCTAGATCTACCAAAGAACTTTAAAGGAAACACTAAAGAATTGGTTAGAGCTAGGCATTTTTATGAAGAGCTTTCAGTAACCACAAGCACAAAACTACTTAAAAGCACAAGGCTTGTTGTTCAAAAAATATCTAAATTCCTTGATAATATAGATATGGAAGAAAGAGACATGAGGTCAGGAAAACCAATACATGATATATCTAAAATAACAGCTTCAGTTCAGAAGATACCGAGTCTAGTAAAAGCTTTGAATGAAATTGAGAAAGAAGTTATCAAAGAGAAAGCTTTAAAAGCTCAGTCAGGAAATAAGGAAATGGCAATGTTTGAGACCACAGGTATGTAATGAGAAGATTTAACAACCTACAGACGGTACTTACGGAAGACATGCTAGAAGGCATGAGAAGAGAGGAGAAGGCAGATTTGTTAGATAGTATAGATTCAATTAGATTTATACAGAACTTAGCTGATCCTAAAAGAAAGAAAGTTGCTGACTTAGAAAGGTGGGAAAACCCACTACTACCATTAGCTTCTTCAGATCCAGACTTACATTTAAGAAAATTAGATCCAAACGGTAGAATTGCCGTAAGCTTAACGGAGCCTCATATACTTGAGGATATGGATTACTTCAGGCCTGCTGCTATACATTTTGAAAAGCACGGGTGTTATACAAAAATATTTCCAAACAAAAATCCTAATTCCGCTTACTATAAACACTGGGCTGAAGAAGCTAGAAGATGTAGAGAAGGATACGTTAGGCAGGCTGATGGAGAGTGGATACCGGGTAATTACTACTATCAACTAAATTACGCACCATTACTTAGAGCTGAAATTATCACAGGAACCAAGCAGGCTGACAGACTTGAAGGATTTGCTTATGTTTATGATGCTGATTATTGGTTCTTTCATTATGTAGAACAATGTAGAGCTGTAGGTATGCATGGGGCTAATCTTAAAAGAAGAGGTTGTGGTTACTCAGTAAAAGCATCTAATATGATGGCCAAGAACTTCATACTTGGAGACACCACTAAAGCAAAAGAAAAAGTTAAGTCATTCGCTATAGCAAATGAAAAGGAATACCTTACTAAGGACGGTATCCTGAATAAGTTTGTAAATGTAATTGACTGGTGCGCAACACATACACCATGGCCAAGAGTTAGATCATTGAAGGATTCCTTGAATGATATGCATTGGAGAATGGGTTATAAGGACAATCAACGTGGTGTTGAGGCCGGAATACTAAATGAGGTGATGGGGGTTACCCTTAAGAATGATCCACAGAAAGCAAGGGGAAAAAGGGGAGCATTAGTGTTATGGGAGGAAGCAGGGAAATTCTCTGACTTCTTGACAGCTTGGCAGATTGCTAGACCTTCAGTAGAAGAATCAGAATATGCATTTGGATTCATGATGGCAGGTGGAACAGGTGGTGTTGAGGGTGGGGCCTTTGAAGGATTGGAAGAAATATTCTACAACTCTTCAGGTTATAATATTCTTTCTATGCCAAACGTGTTTGATAAGAATACAAATGGTAAAGGTAGGTGTGCATTCTTCTTTGGAACTTACTTGAATTATAGAGGTAAGATGGATAAGAACGGCAACTCGGATGTTATTGGAGCACTTATCGAAATAAATAAGAAAAGAACTAAGGTTAAATTAGGATCATCAGATCCAAATACAATAGTGCAAACTAAAGCTGAGGAACCTATAACTCCTCAAGAAGCTATAATGCGCACACAAGGTACAGCATTCCCTGTGGCAGATTTAAGAGATTATCTTGAAGATATTATGCCAGAACTACAGAGATTCACTGACTCTCACTACGTGGGGACATTATCTTATGGTGAAGATGGTTTTACTAAATGGAAAAACACCTCTGACATAGAGCCTATTAGAGAGTTCCCTTTTAAAGTAAGAGGAGGTAGAGATTCTAGTGGAGCTATAGAGATATTTGAAATGCCTAATAAAGATAGAGACGGAATGGTATTTCGCAATAGATACATTTGTGGAATTGATCCAATTGATAATGACTATACTATTGGAGGATCTTTAGCGTCAATAATTGTATTTGACTTATGGACTGATAAAATTGTAGCTGAATACACCGGAAGGCCACAGTTAGCTGATGAATTTTACGAGACATGTTTAAGATTGACTTCATTTTATAACGCAGAAGCCAATTACGAAAACAATCTGAAGGGTTTATTTTCCTACTTTTCCAACCACAATTCACTACATCTATTAGCTGATAGTCCAGATATTTTAAGAGACATGGAGATAGTTAAAGCTAATTTGTTTGGTAATAGGTCAAAAGGTACTAGAACTACAGCAGAGGTTATTAAATTAGGAAAGACACTACAAAGACAATGGCAGTTGTCTCCATATGAAGAAGAAACTTATGATGAAAGTACTGGAGAAACTAAATCTGTAAAAATACCTAATTTAAGACGTATTAGAAGCATCGGATACATAAAGGAGTGTATTGCATGGAATCCTGATATAAATACAGATAGGGTGTCCGCAATGGACATGGTGATGATATTAAGAGAGGATAGAGTTAAGAGAACTGATAAATACGAAGAATCAAGGACTGAGAATGCTACCACATTCTTTCATGATGATCCTTTTTTAGATGATAACTGGCAAAAGGCAATGTCACAATCAAGTAATGATCAGATGTTTGATATATAGTTTCAATCATTTTAGCTATAAGAAAATTAAAAGAAAATTAAATATATTGATTAAATTTACATAATTAATTTAGATATGTCAGAAACAAAAAACTTCCCTAAACAGAAAATACCTTTTAAAAGGAAAACAAAAGTGTGGAGAAAAGAGCACTTGGACTGGGCGGATAACAATAGTTATTTAAACAACTCTGCTGTTAGGAGAAAAGTAAAAAATAAAGTAATCAACCTTAATCTATATAATGGTAGAGCAGATGTTGAGGATATGAAGCTTATTCTTAATCCGGGAGGATTAGAGAAGTTCTTTGTACCTAATGCAATACAGCACTACCCTATAATAACCCCTAGGGTTAACGTTCTAGTTGGAGAAGAAAAGAGAAGAAAATTTGACTGGTCTGTTCAGATAACAAATCCTGATACAATATCTAGGATTAAAGAAGATAAAATGAAACTTGTTCAAGCGAAGCTTAATGAGATGCTTCAGTCAGATGTTTCAGATGAAGAGCTAGAGCAAGAGTTGATGAAATATGGTGATTACATTAATTTTGATTACCAAGATTTAAGAGAAAAAAGAGCCAACCTACTAATGAGGCATTACATAGCTAAATTAGATATGAAGTTGCATTTTCAGCAAGGATTCAAAGATGCCCTTATTATGGGTGAGGAGATATATATGTTTGACATTGTAAACGGAAGAGTTTCTTTTGAAAAATTAAATCCAATAAAAGTTCACACACTTAGATCTGGATTTTCTAATAAAATTGAAGACTCAGATGTTATTGTATTGGATGACTTTTGGCCACCTGGAAAAATACAAGATCATTTTTACAATGACCTATCTGACTTAGATGTTAAGAAGCTTGATGATGAAAACATGTCTAGTGGTGGTAATAAAAACTTAGATGGTGTTACTGAGGCTATTGATGATGTTGCTGGATTAAAATTACTTGAAAGAGAGTCAATGGATACTTATATTGAATCTACTGGTATTTTTAGTGATAGAAATTCTTATGGAAAGAATACTTATACTGATGCTAATGGAAACATCAGGGTATTGAGAATGTTCTGGAGATCAATGAAAAAAGTTGCTAAGGTTACTTACTTTGATCAACTAGGAAAGAAACAAGTAAAGTTTAGAAGTGAGGAGTACATAGCAGATGCTGCTATAGGTGAGACTGTTCAGTGGTTATGGGTTCCTCAGTGGTGGAAAGGTGTTAAAATAGGTAAAGATACTTATTTACAGATTAAACCAAAAGAGGTTCAATACAATAGAATAGATGAGCCTTCATTTAATTCTTGTGGAATTGTTGGTCAAATATACAATTCAGGAGATCAGGAGTCTGTAACAATGGTGGATAGAGCAAAGCCTTTCCAATACCTTTACGACATATCTTGGTACAGAGTAAACGAGGCTTTAAGTAAATATCTAGGATCAATAGTTGAATTAGATTTAGCTAAAGTTCCTACAGGATGGTCAGTGACTAAGTGGTTATATTTTGCGCGTAAATCCGGAATATCTGTAGTAGATAGTTTCAAGGAGGGGCAAAAAGGAATGGCTAAAGGAAAGCTAGCTGGAGCTGTAGGTAACACTACTGGTAGAGTTTTAGAACAAAGAGTTGGTGATTTTATACAAACACACATCGATATGATGGAGTTTGCTAAAGCACAAATGGACGAAATAACAGGTGTTTCTAGACAACGTTTAGGGCAAGTTGAGAATAGGGAAACTGTCGGCGGAATAGAAAGAGCTGTTAGCCAGTCCAACCATATAACAGAGGAGTTGTTCACATTACACGACTACTGTAAAAAAAGATGTTTCCAGATATTAATAGAGACAGCTAAAATAGCATTAAAAGGAAGAGAGCTTAAGTTTTCTTATATTGCTGACGACATGACTAGGCAGATTGCGGAAATCAATGGCGATGAATTTGCTGAAGAAGAGTATGGATTGAATGTAAGTAATGAAGATGATATAAATGAAATGCAGCAAAAACTTGACGGAATGGTTCAGTTAGGTCTGCAAAACCAAATGCTATCCTTTTCCACTGCTATAAAGATATATAATTCTCCTTCAATTAGAGAGATTCAGAGGTTAATTGAGAAAGATGAGGCTCAGGTTAAAGAATCTCAATCTAGACAAGCTGAAGAAGAAAGTAAGCAACATGCTGCTGCTCTTGAGCAAGCCAAGATACTTGATGAGCAAGAAAAAGCTATAGATCTTGCTAAATTCAATAAAGAGGATGAGACTAAAAGGTATATTGCTGAATTGTCTGCTGAGACATCTAGAATTCAAAAAGAATCAGGAGATGCTGGTGTTGAGAATGATGATGATTTTATTAAATTTGAACAAGAACTTGGTATCAAGAAACAGGCGTTATCTAATGATATGACAAAGCATAATGATAACATGTCTCGTAAAGATAAAGAAATTGAAATAAAAAGAAAGCAAGCAAGTAAACCTGTAAATAAATCTTAATGTAATTTAAAACAAATGGACTTCAAGCAAACTCAAAATCAATATTACGGAAAAAGAAGATCTTTACCTTTAAATATTGTTGAAGGATCTACATATGTAGCCACAGATCATTCATTACTGTACTTATATAATGATGAGAGGTCTCCTGTTTTAATAAACAACTCAAGAATAAGAATTTTAGTTGATCAGAATAATTTTCTTGAAACAATATGTGGTAAAATAGACTCTTCAAAAGAGTATTTTTTAGACGGAATTGTGGACATAGGAAGTAAACCAATAGTAGTCCCTGCAACTGGATTAACCCTAAAGGGATCATCTTTTGATATCAGCGGATTAATATCTACAGCTGATAATTACACAATGTTCATTTCTGAAACTGAACAAATAGGTTCAGGAAATATATTAGGTAGTGACTACCATATAGAAGTTTCTGGAACAAATAGTAAAGTTTATCAAATTTATGATGCTACTGGATTTAATGCCTTTGAATTCGTAAGGGTAAATTATAATAACTGTACCTCATTAGGAGATATATATAATTATAGACAAGGACTAGAGACTGGAACTGGTAGGTTTGGTGGATCGCCATCATTAACTTTACATGGAACTTGGTTGGGTGGATTTAGAATCACTACAACAATAACTAGAAGTATAAGTAATACTACAGTTGAACCATTATTTAAAGCAGGTACAGCATTCACAATGGAGTCAAGATTCTTGACTGATATGAATGTTGACTTAGGAGCGTTGCAACCTTTTTGTGACTTTGAACCAGCTAATTTTCCAAATCCAAGTACATTTCAACTTAAAGGATGTATAATCACTAGAGGAGGTGTGACTAATTCAGAAGATTCAAACATAACCCCAAATATAGACTATAGTAATCTAGCTTCAGATTGGGATAATAACATAGGAGTTAGTAATACATTTATTGGAGGATTAAAGGATTTAGACGTAGAAGTAGAAACTATTATAACATCTATCAATACATCTGAAATAATACTAGGGACGTTTGTAAATTCAGATTTACAACATTTTGACTCCAATACTAATTATTCATTTAGACATTTAGGTACAGATCCTAAAGACTTTAGAATAACATTTAACTTTGTACTAAAAGGATTGCAAGATGATCAGTATAAGATAACGTTAATTAAAAACAGTGGAGGTACTTTAACTTCAGAATTTTCTCAGATAAGAACTATTGATAGATTAGCTGGGAATAGAGATGTTACATATTATTCAGGAACCTTTGGACAAAAATTGTCTCAAAATGATTTTTTATATTGGAAGGTAGAGAATATAACAAGTACTGCTAACTGTACTTTAGAGTTGAATTCTCAATGGTTTATTGAGGAGAGGTAATTAATATGCATTTTAGCTATAATACATTGATGCCTTTTTCGTACAAAAAGGCTATTTTTGTTTACAACACAATTATATGGGCACATTAACAATAAGTATTAACTCTAAAACAAATCAACCTCCAAATTCTACTGGATGGTTAAGACTTTCATTACCATATAATACAGCACATGTATTTACATTAAATAACTTTACAACAGAAACAACTCCTCCTTATTCAGATCCGGAAGGAGATGATTTGGAGTCTATAAAGATAACATCACTTCCTAGTGAAGGGGTTTTGAATCTAACAGGATCTCCTGTAAGTGTTAATGACATTGTTTCGTCTTCATTAATATCGTCTGGAGATCTAACATACGTTCCATCGAATAATGTTAACGGGTATGTTAATGGCAATATGTCATTCACTGTTTCTGACACAGGATCATCAACTTTTACATCAAAACCACAGGTAATTTCTATTATTGTTGGTGATAACATCAATGAGGCTCCATCAATAATTGGTGATGGCCAAGCTGACGTGGAGGTTGGTGCGGAGTTTATATTTACAAGAGCTTCATTAACTAGTCAATTAAACCCTCCGTATTCTGACCCAGAAGGAGATTCTGCTGAAAACCTTAAAGTTTTATCACTGCCTTTGTATGGTGTTTTAGAGTTAGATGGGAAAGAAGTATTCGACGGCGCTATAATCTCTTTTGCAGATATAGATTTAGGATTATTTATTTACAAGAGCGATAGTTTAACAATAGAGGGGGTCTTAGAAGGATTCAAGTTTGAAATTTCTGACACAGGATCAGGAGAATATAGAGGATAAATGGCAAATTTTAATTTTAATATACAAGGAGCTGATTTTAAGCTTGACTTGATTGATCAAATAGATACTGATTGCGCAACAATCTTTAACTACAGAGTTTCAGCAACTGACAATGATGTCATATCAATATCATTAGGTCAGAATGCAGATAACTCTTCTTATTCTTTAAATGGAGTTGTTTCTACTTTTTCAGGAACATCAAGTGTAACATTTGATAGCTCTTTATTTATTTCTTTTTCTGTACAAAATTCAGGAATACCAGGAGTATTTAACAGTGTTGATATGATACTAAATAATACAACTGCTTCTAAAATTATTTCTTCATCTGTAGTTAGAAATAGCGACTCACCTAGATGTGAAAATTTGGAATATACTTTTGACGGATTAACAGACACTCCTGATGATAAGGATGGTCAGGCTGGTTTATTCCTAAAAGTTAGTGATGATGAAACTAAGATAGAATTTGTAGATATACAGAACTCGGTTATATTTAATAGTGATCTTGATGACAATCTAGCTATGCCATATGATGTTGGAGGTATTCCTGCAGGAACAACAATTGGTGAATTAAATGCATTAGGTCTTAATCTTACTGACTATGTAGTTCTTCAGAATTTTGAAACTGTTATAGCTTATGTTTATGATGCAGCTAACACAACTCTTTCTGGACAAAACACAACAACAAATGAAGTTGGAACAGCTATAACTCAAAGTATTAATGTTGGGCTTGATGAAGGGATTATAAGAAATGGAGATCAGACGGTTGCTGGACCTGTTGTTGGTGCGATTAGTATTATAAATATTAAGAGCCCATCTAACAGTATAGTTTTTACAACTAACACTCCTACAGACCCAACTAACGCTATTCTTCCTGCATATACCATAAGCCAAGGAACTAATACTTGGACGGTTGAAGTTAATAATCTAGCAGGTGTAACAACATATCAAGATAATAAAGGAGGCACCGAAACAGTTTCATCAATAGAGTCCGCTAAAGCAGATACAACAAGGGACAACGTAACGTTCAGTATGACTGGATTATACAAGAGGTTTCATTATGTAGGAACCGAAGGAAACTCACCTACAACATCTACGGCAATTAGAGCGTTAGATACAGCTTTTTTAAGCACATCTAATACAGGCACATGGATAGTAACTATCCCAGCCGGATCTAGTTCGGCAGAATTTAGCTTTTATGTACCTACAGGAGGATCATTTACTGTAATAGACTTAGGTAATTTGAATTTAGACATAACTTCAGATTTCTCTAATACAAGCATAACAGTTAACGATGCTGGAGGAGCAGGAGTTAATTATACAAAATATACAAGATTTGCAGGAACATTAGGTTATACAAATCCAACAACATTTCAAATAACAGTACTATAATGGCAAACAGTAGAAGTTTAGAATTTTTAAATGGTATTGCAACAACTAGCTCAGAACACTTAGATGCTAAATATAAGATACTTAATGATACAGAAAGAGATGCTCTTATTACTGGTAAACAGATTAAGTTAGGATTTCAATTACATCATGTATTAGATAATGTGATATACTACCTTAAATCATATCCTACTGAAGGATCTATTACGGGTGTAGTATGGGAACAAATTATTGATTTAGCTCATTTAAATTCAGTTATATCTGGAGTTAATACTGATATTTCTAATCACTTAAATGATACAAGTAACCCACATAGTGTAACTAAAACGCAGGTTGGTTTAAGTAATGTTGATAATACGTCAGATGCTAATAAACCAGTTTCTACAGCCCAAGCTACAGCCATAGGCGTAGTTCAATCAGATATAGATACTCATGAAGCTAGAACAGATAATCCTCATTCAGTAACTAAAACACAAGTAGGTTTAGGAAATGTTGATAACACTTCAGACTTAAATAAACCAATATCTACATTAACTCAATCAGCTTTAGATTTAAAGTTTGATAAAGCTGGTGGTCAAGTAATAGGTAATGTTACAGTAACTGGTGATTTATTTGTTGATGGGGATGTTACACAAGTTAATGGTCAAATAAATGCTGAAGACTCTGTTGTTTTATTAAACGATGGTGAGGTAGGTGGTGGAGTAACTCTAGGGTATTCAGGTTTTGATATAGACAGAGGTACTGGAGAAAACTTCTGGTTTGGATTTGATGAGGTTAGAGATAGATTTACAGTAGGTAAAATAGCTTCTTTATCAACATCTGAAATAGCAACTACACAAGTATTAGCAACTAGAGCAGATTCTTTAACTGACCAGTCCTTAGTTAAATGGGATGATACAGCAGGACAATTTGTAGACTCAGGGAAACTTATTACAGATTTAGATAACTTAGCTTATACAAATGTTGACAATAACTTTAGCGTAGGTCAAACTATTGGAGGTGTGGTAAAATTAGCCACATCATCTAATCGAGGAGAGCTACAATTTGGGAGTGTTAATACAAACTATCAAATATTTGGAGGAGATTATTGGGGTTATTTAAGATACAATGCACCAATACATAGATTTGATATTGCAAATTCTCAGATACTTAGAATTGAATCAACAGGAGTAGACATAACAGGAGCTTTAGACGTAACAGGAGACATATATTTAAGTGATAGTAGTATTCTAAATCTAGGAGATTCTGATGATTTAAAAATATTTCATGACGGAACAAACGCAAGAATTGACAACGAAACTGGTGATTTATATATAAGAAATTTTGCAAATGATAAAGATGTAAGAATACAATCAGATAATGGTTCAGGTTCTTTAGCTGACTACTTTTTTGCTGATGGTTCAAGTGGAGAAGCTAAAATGTACTATTATGGTGCTCAGAGACTATCTACGTCAAGTTTAGGGGTAGAAGTATCAGGTAATCTAGACGTAACAGGATTAATTACAGCTAGTTCAGGTGTTACTATACCAGATTTTGGAAGCGGTAACTATTTAGGATTAGGTACGTCAAACGATATGATAATGTACCACGATGGTAGTGATACATATTTTCAAAATACAAGTGGAGTTTTATTTTTCCTAAACAATTCACAACATAGATTTTTAGTTAGTGGTACAGAAAGATTTAGAGTTGACTCAGAGGGTGTTGATGTAACAGGAACAGTAACAGCAACTCAATTTATAGGAGATGGTTCTCAACTTACTAACTTGGCTCAAGCTAGTTTACCTAGTAATGTAGCTTTAAAAAATATTGATAATGATTTTAGTGTAGGTCAAAGTATAACAGGGGCATTATCAGTCAATTCTGCAAACATAAACTTATCAAATGCTTTCTTTCTAACTGCAAGAAACAATGCAGATACATTAAATCTAGCTTTAATTTCTAGAAATACAAGTGACAACGTATCTATTGACCCTGATGGTTATGGAACTGTTTTTGGAGGAACACTTTCAACAAAAGCTATACAAGGAGATTTTACAAATACTGGTTATAATTCTATTATTAGAGCTTCTGCAAGTACTGCGATGCATGTTCATCAATTCGGAAGTGGAGCTATTGCAAATTTCTGGTATGGTGGAGCTGGTACAGTTGGAACTGGTAATTTAGTCTTGGCTGTAAATCAAGACGGAATTGATGTAACAGGTAACCTAGATGTAACAGGAGCAGGTAGTTTTGGAGTAAATATATCAGCACCAGAATTTATAGGTACAGGGGCTGCACCAATTATACTCAAATCAAGTGGTGCAGGTCAAGCGACTGGAATTCATTTTCAAGATAACGCAACAGGTAAATGGAGGATATATAAAGAAACAAACAATAATTTATATATTTATAATGCAAATTTAGGTTCTTTTCCACTTGAAATTAATACTAATAATGACTCTTTTTCCCTTAGAGGATATACAGGAATTACGGGCAACTTAAACGTAACAGGAACAGGGGGTTTTGGAGATACACTACAAGTCAATAAAGTTAGTCCAGCATTAGGTGCTCAAATAATAATATCTAGCACAACTGATGACAACTCTTTAAAAGATAGTAGAATAGCTAGTAGACATTACTCAAATTCAGAACAAGCAATAGCTTTGATTTCTGGAAGAAGTGATACCTCTACTTCAAGAGTATTAATTGGAGGAGGTAGGTCTGAGCTTAATTCAGCTACTCAGTTAGAATTTTATACTGCTACTAATAATATAACAACTTCTGGGACTCTACGATACAAAATTGATACAACAGGACATAACACTTGGACAAGTGGTGGTACTTTTGGAGGAACGGTAAAAATAACAAATACTGTACAAAATGCTAGAGTACTAAATTTAGTACAAACTGTATCTTCAATAAGTTCAGATTCATATACTTTAGATGTAGATAGCTCTTCTCACGTTTCAAATATGACTGCAG
>Ga0070748_1000251_pt1 | contig 27297 bp, 25 predicted proteins | sample VirMetDEL_Nov_12_FD_77015 | JGI IMG/M metagenome (GOLD analysis project Ga0070748, IMG submission 77015) | Aqueous microbial communities from the Delaware River and Bay under freshwater to marine salinity gradient to study organic matter... | ecosystem: Environmental > Aquatic > Marine > Coastal... | reverse complement strand
TTAGCGTGTAACATTGGTGTAACATTGAAAATGAATTGTTACAGACCCAACCTTTATGGATATCTTGTGATTTTTCTGGGTAGCCTAACCCGTATTATTGAAGTTTAGTCGTTTGCGGAATCGTAAGCGGAAGCGGAATGTTGGGAAGAATTTTTGAGAATGTTTGAGTAGAGATACTCCTTACAAGAAGACATCAGTAGGGATATTTTCCCTACCAACATCGTTACCTTGCCTCCTTTCGTTTATATTAAACCTTTAATTCCAATACTTGCTTTAATTCTACCATAGATAGCAAGTAATGCTCCAAATAATGTTACAAGTTGAGCCCAAATAGCATCTGCGTTTTGAGCAACTAATTCTGCTCCTTCAAATCCATCAGCAACAACCGAATCTACATCAAGCACTAACTCAGGCTTAAAGAATTTAATTATTGTCGGAATGAATGAAATCACTACACCGATAATTGTTTTTGAAGTGTACCATGCTTTTGCTTGACCTACTTTGTCTTGAATGTTTCCCATAATCTTAATTTAATTTAATGTTAAAGTTTTATTGTTTTTCTGATTAAAGCTTCTCTTAATTCATTTAAAGTTTCTGTTTCTTCCTCTGTAAATCCACCTCTTTTAAATTCTCTTTTTATGAATTTATATGTTTTCTTTACTATTCGAAGATTTCTTCTTGCTTGTGCTTTGTCATTTACTCCTAATAATGACGATAAACTCTTTAATACTGTTGCTAGTTCTTTCATTAACAATGTAATGTTTTAGTTGATGTTCTTAAATCCACAACCCTTATTGAATCAGGTTTAGTGTTTCTCTCTAAAATATCAATATGCAACCATCCTGGTGTAATTGAAATATCTTCTAATCTTCTGACCCCTAAGTTATAAAATTCCTTTCTATTACCACTAATAATCTCGTACATCTTATTTTCATCACCTTTTGGGTCAATTGCCATGCCGTATCTATGTGCTGAAAACAATGCACCAATTTCACACTCTCTGCTTCTGTAACCACTCCAAATATTGAATTCTCCTTGCTTATTCATATATTCAATGTCTTCAATAATGTTCGGAATATTACAACCCTCTTTATGCATATTAAAATACCACCACCAATTATTAATGTAAATAGGTTTTCCGTACTTCTCCCGTAGTTTTTGTGCAATCTTGAACAAACTACCGTTAATTAGATTTAAACCGTTATTTTCGGCATAGAAATAGGTTCTTGGGTCTAAAAATTCGTCTAAATAAAAGTTTTTCGCTACTTTAATTCTATCCATAGCTTTTTTTAATTGATTTTCTTCCATTTATAGACGTATTTAATTACTAATCTAGCTTCATTAACTAGCTCTAAGGGTGTTCTTCTTAATCTAACGGGTAAATCAAACTCTGCTAGTGCTGAACGAATCAAAAATTCCTGTTCTTTATCGCTTAATAAAAAACCACAAAACAAGTCTTCGCTTCGTTTTCCTCTTTTAGTATTTGCCACTTTTTTCTTTTTCCTTAAACGCTCCGTATAATTTTTCCACTAATTTTTTTCCTTTAACAAATTCTCCTGTCCAACCATTCTTGAATTTCGGATGCCAAATAATCAAAAGCTTTGTGTCCTCTAAAAATTCTACTGCGTGTGTTTGGTTCTTCTCGTAGAATACTGCATCAGGAAAACTAACTTCCGAAATTTTATCACAAGTAACAGATTTAACTTTTCCTTCTCGGTTAAGAACAACAAAATGCTCAACGCTTTCTGAATGAAAGTGAGGCGGTAGTACGCTCCCTTTTTTTCCGACATAAATACAAACCGATGATTTTTCTCCTTCAGGGTAATCTACATTTATGTATTTGTCTTTGGTGTCCATAAAATAACTCCATTCTTTAGGCATTTCATTTATTTCAATGTTCTTAATCGAGCCTTTAGACATTATCATCATTGTGGCTTTCGCCCTTGCCATATTTAGTAAGTCTTTTATCATTTTGAGAGTCTTTCTTTGATAATTGATAATATAGTGTTTGAAGTTTCTTTAACATCGCCTAGTGTATCCCCATTCTTCGACGAAACTGTTCCTATATCTTTTACTGTATTTGCTACCGTTAGTAACATTTCTAAATTCGCTTTATCTTGTTCTCTAATATATTTTTGGTCTTCAACTCTAGCCCTCCATAAAATACCTAGAAAGGTAATCAAAATAACTATAAACGCTAAAAGAATCCCTTGTATGGTTGCTCCTGTGTTGTTAATCAATTTTGAAGCCATTTCCGCTTGTAAAACCATACCACCTAAATTGTATATCTATTAATTTTAAAAGCTTTTAAATATCCTTTATGGTCTGTTCCGTATTTTATCTGTAAAACATATTGTTTTCCTAATATTTTCGTAACAAAACAGTTCGAATATCTATAATATAAACTACCCTCTACTTCGTAGTATATCTCACTTACTCCCCATGTTGTGAATTTACGACTTATTTTTATCCCTTGGTTGACTTGCCATCCTTCATTTCCATTCTTATCAATCCACTTTAACCTACCTATTTCTAGACACTTACCATCAAAAGGAAGACCTTCTCCGTTTCGATATAGATTATGTTGTATTACTTTTACTATTTTCTCATTGTTCTCAACGCAATTAATTCTCCCTGATTTTGGTTTTATCAGTTTATTGGCGTTCCACATTTTATTTCTATCAGCACACCACTTATAACGGGTTTTAAAATTATCTACACCACCGTTATTGTCTAGCCAAATTAACCAATCTTCCTCTTGGTTATCAATACCATCATCTAGCCACCACCAAAGAGGGTTATTGTTAGGAAGCTTCTTCTCTATTAAGTAAGCTAACGGGTAAATAAAATATGAAGTTAAAGAGATTATCGTAAAAGGCACGACTGCTAAAAACCATCTTATATGACACCACGCTTTTCTCATTAATTATAAACTCTTATTTCTATTGATGCACTTTTTAATGTGGAATCTACCCCAGTGCCACTTTGATTTATAGCCTCCAATCTACAAGTTCCCGTTGTCCGACTATCAAAACTGTAAAAGACTGTATTAGTACCTTGTGCATATGCGGCATCATTATTATGCTGAATAAATGCTACTGTTTTATCAGTGGTAAATCCTGTTATTGAACAATTACCTATATAAACGCCTATGGAATTTTTTACCCAAGTTATTGTACCACCTAAAGTATTCTCTAGTACTGTTGCAACGGGGTTTGTTAAACCGTATTGAGTAATTAAAGCGGTATAAACTTTATATGGTCTGGTAACTGCCAATTGTGCATCCAATTGTCCTTTGTTAACGGCATCACTACTCGCTACTCCCGCACCAAGATTATTAATAGTACCGCCATACATATCAATTCCATTAGTATTATCTATTTCAAAATAACCTCCAATAGTAGTATCTCCATTTAAATTAACGCTATTTGTAAAATCATTACCTCCTGACCATGCATTAGTACTCTCTTTTAACGGTATGTTCCCAGAAGTTGTTGGAAGGGTTACTGTGTTATTTGCCGTTATAAAGGCTCTATCAAGAGTTGTTGTAAAAGAACTATCTCTATAACCCATTTCTATCCCTTGACCACCATAACCACCAAATAAAGTTAATTTACCATAACGAAGCTGACTACTTCCGCTACTAGAATTTTGCGTACCAACTTCAACCTCATTGGGTGCGTACCAGTTTTGGTTTGTCAAAGCCATCGTTCCTGAATCTTGAGGAACATTAATTACGTAAGTTGAAGTATCTGTTAAATCAGCAAATTGTAAAATCTGACTACCACTAAGACCCGCTCTATAAGCACCTATATTCGCTCCCATAGTACCTTTATAAAGCAGTATAGAACTACCGTTTAAACTTGATGTACCCTGATTATAAGCCGAATTATGAACACCTCCCGTATAACCTACTAAATCACCAATATAAGTATCTGTAAAACTATAATCATAATGAAAAGCTGAGCCATCAAATTTTAATTTAGACGCTCCCTCTACCCCTGTTCCTGTACCTACTACTATTTGATTATCAGCAATAGAAGTTTTAGCATCTAGTTGACCTTTATTTACTGCGTCACCACTTAATACTCCATTTTGTAAACTTGTAATATGTGTACCTTGCATATCGATACCACTAATATTTTCTATTAATAAATCCCCTTGAAAAATTGCTTCATCAGTAATTGTTATATTACCAAAATTTAAATTACCCGTTGCAGTATCAGTAGCATCACTTCTTAGAAAACTACTAGAATCTACTCCATCTAAAGTATCAGCATCTAAAGCACTTCCTATACCATCTACTGCTCTAATAGCGGATAGTAATTCTGTTGGTGTTTTATCTGGAACTGTTATATCTCCATTAAGACTTGCTAAATTACCGTTAACTGATAATGCTAAATATCCCGTACCATAAGGAATTTTTGAAGTAAATGTTCCTTGGTTAGCGAGTGTATTTCCATCTAAAGTAAGTAAAGACCCCGTGCCTTGCCATTGAATACTCTTCTCTGAATATGTTCCTGAATGGTAAGATGAATATTGTGTTCCTGTTTTAAAATACTTAGGCGTTATTTCGCTATAATTTATTGAGGCATTTCCATCTCTTAATCTAAACCATTGGTTACCTATGAAGTCAACATTATCTGTTTCTGTTTTTTGAACATAGTTATTTAATGAAGCTGATGTTAAGAAACTACTTAAATCTTGGTCAGCAGTTGCACCAACTTCAATTCCTAATAATTTAGTTTCATCTACTAAAGGGTATGTTCTTTTACCTGAATTAACATCAACCTCCGCTTGTATTGTAGTGTCGTTATAAGGTGTATCTGTAAACAATGCTCCAATAGGAACTGCCGTTTGAACTGTTAAGCCGTTAACTAACTCTGAATTATCAACAACGCTATTTGCATTAGTATCGTATGTAGATTTAAGCATATCCCCACCACCTAAACTAGAAATATCTGACTGTGTAATCAGTTTGTTTATTCCTGTAACTGCGGTTAGTGCATCAGTATCCAGTAAAACATTTGAATCGTCAAAAACTGTATCAGTAAATAAAGCACCAATTGGAACTGCAGTTTCGACTAATGGGTGTGATATATTTGATATTTTACCGTTATTAGTAACTATGTTACTTGCTTGTGTTGGCGTAATTCCAACTTTAGCGGTGTTATCTGTAACTTCTGCTTGTATTGTGGTGTCATCATATACTGTATCCGTAAACAAAGCGTTAGACGGCACCGCCTTTTGAATAGTAAAGCCGTTTACTAGCTCTGTATTATCAACAATACTGTTTCCATCTGCATCATACACCGACTTCAACATATCTCCGCCTCCTAAACCCGCTACATCACTTTGGGTTATTAACTTGTTTATTCCCGTTACAAGGGTTACTGCATCAGAATCTTTTAAAACATCTGTATCATTATAAACTGTATCTGTAAATAAGGCATCTGCTGGAACCGATTTTAATACAGTTGGGTGTGCTATATTTGAAGTTTTGTTTGTATTCGCTACAATTTCATCCCATTTATCCGCACCTAATAAACCCGCTTGTGAAGTATTTGCTTCTGGCAATATTGCATCTCCACCATCTGACGAATTAACATTCATCGTAGTAGCGGTTCTTGTTCCTACGCTTAAATTTGTTGTTACGTTTGTATTTTTAGCGGTATTCAATGCAATAGCATCGTTCTGAACTATTTGCTCTGCTTCTAAGGAAGTAATATCTGATGTGTTTGTTCCTATATTTGAAGTGTTTGTGTTTATGTTATTTGTGTTAGTTGTTATATCCGCACCTAATCCACTATACAAGGTATTTGGCTCATTATCACCCGTATTATCTCCGCTTAAATTACTAGCTACAACACTTCCTAAAAAAGTTGTAAAACCATCTCTACGAATATTCATTAAAGAATTACCAAATCTACTAAAGACAAAAGCCGTTCCCGTTAAGGTTTCAAAATCTGTACCATTATTTTCTCTAACGTCAAAGAAAAAATCACCATTTGTATTTGTATTTGTAGCTAATGCCGTAACTGTTAAAGCGGGTAAATTATCATCCGTTTTCATTGCTAAAACAGGAGCTTCTCCTGTGCCAGAACCGTTAGCGAATCTAATTGTTCCACTACTCATTGTTTGTGAATTTAAAGTAGCACCCGAAAATGGTTTAATATCTACAACCTTATCTGTTTCTGCTGTTTTTATTAATGCCGTTCCCTCAATTCCTGTTCCTGTACCAATAACGAACTGTGAATCTGTTACTGCTATTGAACTTGATAAAGCTAATCCTGAAACCGCAGTATCTAATTGACCTTTATTAACTGCATCAGAAGCAATTACTCCATCTGCAAGAAATTGTATTTTGTGATTTGACATTCCTAAACCCGCGTTTACTCCTTCTGAACCGTTATCTATTTCAACAATACCTTGAAAAAACTTATCGCCTACAATGGTTTGATTTCCATCTAAAGTAACGTAGTTTGTTAAGTCTGTTGCTCCCGCAGAAATACTAGAAACACTTATTTCAACCTCAACTGTATCTAAAACGTCAATATTAGCACTAAGCATATCTCCTACTAAAAGTGAAACACTCCAATAACTAACTGTGCTTACTACATTTTCTGTAAATCCTATAATTTTAGATACCAGGGTTTTATTTTTACTTTTATTGAATACTTTTATATATAAATCCCTTGTAGCAATTAGATCGTTTAATCTGACTAAATAGTTACTATATTCCTCATCAAACAAAATATTCGTTACATCTGCTCCTACAAAGCCAAAAGTAATCTCATTAATTGCGACTGATAAACCAGAAACAGAACCAACTTTTGCTCCTACTGTAAAACTATTTATTGGTAAATAACTAGAACCACCGCCTAAGACCTCCCAACTATCACCATCCCAAAATTCATTCCTTACATTAGTAGAATTAAATATCCTCCAATATTCGCCAGATGGAACCGTAAAAGCATCTCTTTCTGTTGTTGTTACGCTCTTGTACTTCACAACCTGAACTTTAGGTTTTTGAGCCATGCAACTAAAACTAATAAAAACTAAAACTAATAAAAATATCTTTTTCATACTTATTTATTTATAATGTAACATCTCCTACTAAACCAACTTTTGTGCTATCATCTATATCGAATGGTAAAGCTAACACAATTCCTGTAACATATCTTGTATTCGATTCAATCCAACCATCTATTTTATCACCAACTTCAAAAGCCAATGGGTTTGCGTTAACGCCTTTATCAACCCAATAATCCCCAATCTTAATTTTACCTACGTAATCTATACTAATTAATACTTTATTAATTAAATCCCCAAGTGTAACATAAACTGTTTCTTCTGTTGCTACAACTTGAAATGCACATAAATCATTTAGTTCTAAAGCTACGCTTCTAGCTTTTAAATCCTTAATACTAACTGCATCAGAAAGTATTTGTTGTATTGCATTAGCATTAGCTATAATTTGTGTTTCGTATCCCATTTTTTTAAGATTTTATAAAGCCATTTTCACTTATTATAAATGCTGGAATGTTTAAATCACTTTCATCCACATTTATACCAGTTTGACCTCCGTTGTTATTATTGTAGTTTATATTGGTTTTAAGCATAATAGCTAGTAACGTGTGTAAGTTTGAATTAGGAATATTCTCTATTGATAACCCCTCATTTTTGACATAACCTTCTCCATTTATAAAAACTTTTTCACAAGATAATGCAATTGCAAGTTTTCTCATAGCTGAATTAACTAAATCTACAAACATAAATTCATTAAGCTCGTGTACTTTAGATTCTGTCATAGTTGAAGTTAAGTCGCCTATACTGATACTACTTTCGTCGTTCATCATAGGTTTTATATGTAAATAAGGAACTCTTATTGTGTGTTCAATCCCGTACTTGTAAAATATATCTCTATTGTTTTCGTTGTAATATCTAATATGAACCGTTTCTTCGTGATTATCGGTTATATAAATATTCTCGCTTAAATGCTTTACAGAAGACAAAATTTGTGGCTCTGTTATTACGCCTAACACATTTGTTGATTCTGTGTAAATTGTTAAATCACTCTGTTGAACTTGAAAATTCTTAACAAAAACACCACTTACTCCATCTCCAATATAAGCACTATTCCATGAATCCAACATAGTAAGTTTACAGTCAATATAAGTTGAATCGTTAGTTTCAACCGTAATAGAACATCTGTAATACCCATCTAATTCAGGAGTAATTTTATAGCTTTTCATTACAAAACCTCTGTAGCCCCTTGGGTCTCTTCCTCCGAAAAGAATAGTTCCATTATCTAAATTAAAGTAAGCATAAGCAATCGCATTTCCAACGGAATTTTCCATTACAAGTGAAACTCCAATAAGCTCATCTTTTTTAGCATAACAAGAAAATGTATATTCTTTTGGCGTTCCATCAATTAAAACCCTCTGATGAATAAAATGATATTGTGGTGTTGCAGTTATCTCACTCCTAAGTTTATTATTTAAAAAAGGAAGGGTATTAGTTTTAACCCATTGAAATTCATCTAAATCATTACTCCAAACTAATAAGTTGGTTCCTATTACAGTAACATCTGTTGGGTGTATAGTTTCATTTTCAATTAACACATCATAAAGTCCTGTTTCTAATTGAAGTAAAGTGAAATCCAATATAAACTCATAAACTTCAAAAGGCAACATATCAAATACAGAAGTAGCTATATCCGCTGAAAGTCCACTATTATCATAATCACCTGAAAAAACGAATTCTATAATAAGAACTTTCTTGTTTGTATTAGAATCAAAAAGAACATCTAGAATTTCAAATGTACCATGATTTCCAAGTTCAATAAACATTCCTTTAAATCCGAAGTTTGGTAAATTACCTTTTAATGCGTGTTCTTTATCTGGTATTATTGCTCCGATTTTATCGTAAGTATTACCACTTTCAAAATAAATTGCAACTCTAGTATCTGAATATTTATAAAAAAGACAATCTAAACTCATGAAGCGGTCTAAATTTGAAGACACTTGTACTACGGGAATTTCTAGTTCTGTTAAATCTTCTTTTCTTAGTTTAACTTTAACTTCTCCGTAGTTTGACTTAAATTGAATTCTAGGACTATCCGACTTATTAAAAAGTATCGGGTCACAAAATTTAGTATTTGTTAAAGACTGATGAGCAAGAGTGTTCTCGTCTGTTGGAAATACATTTTGGTAATCAAAATCCTCTGATTTAGCGAAACTAATTGAATTTGTTTTAGAAACAAATAAATAAGGTTCTCTTTGGTTAAAAGCTAAAACTATATAATCTTGTGAATGTTGACAACCAAATTGGTCTCTCACTTGAATAGTGTATGTACCCGCAGTTTGTCCTGTAAAAACATTTTGTGAAACCCAATTTACTCCATTATCTAATGAATATTCAAAAACTAACGGTACGTTCCTTTGATGTTCTATCGTTGTAACCGTTACTATTACAGTTGCTCCAGAAAGAGAATTATTTATTTGTACATTTATATCGTCAACCCCGAAAGTAGGAACTATTAGATAGTATTGCTCAGGATAACTTAAAGCTACCTGAAGCTCTCCCGCTTTTGAAAGGTAAAGACTAAAATCTATACCTCTTTTAAACGTGGTAATATATGGGTTAGAAGTATTTTCCTCGGTTTTAAAAACTCCATTTATTCTTACGGTAGGCAATACTTCACTCGCTTCAATTGAAAGTGAAATATCAGTACAAGGGTTTGCTCCTCCGCTAAGAGCCGCACTTACTAAAGTTACGGGGATATTAACGCTATTAACGGCTACTGCTGATATAAAAGCACTATCCGTTACAATAGTATCAAAATCCCATTGGTCATCTTCGTTTACTGTAATAACAACTTCTCCTTCTGTTCTTGTTATATATCCAGGAAAATTAGGGTAATCCACGTTAAGATAATACCAATATAAAGAAGCAGAAGCTTCTCCAGGCACTCCTATTGTTGAAATAGTGGTTGGCACGTAGTATTGTCCTATCCTTGGGTTGTAATCTGACCAAGTCATTATGTGTCTTTTAAACTGAGTGGGGTCGCTTTTTTTTCTAACCGTGAACTCTACATAATCAAGTGCTACTGGGTTTCCATCAAAGAAAATCGTTAATTTTGAAGTTACTGCCATTATATTATTATATTTTCGTTAGCTTTTTGAAAGGTAAAAGAACCCTCCCCTTTTGGTTTCATGCTCAAAAGATAACCGCTTTCAAGTTCTTGTAATTCATTAATCCACTCAAATTTAAAATAAACATTTGGAATTGTCTCGTATTTTCCTTTATAATAAATCTCTGTACTTCCTTGAATCAAATCCATTAACTCATCACTCACCGCGTGTTTGAATGTAATTATTTCTGGAAGAAATCTTGAGCGATCTAAATCACTAACAATAACATCGTTATTTTCTTTATAAGATTTATCTTCCCCTATTGTATGTGTAGTTAAAGTTGTGTTAGATTCTGATTTACTATATTTAATGTATTTATTTAAGTAAGGCTCTAGTCCTGACCTTAAAACAAATCCATGTCTTAACATCATTCTAAGCGGTGTAAAAATCATTGACCTATAATTATCAGGTTGTGTAACTCCTGTTGGTTCAGTAATTAATCTATCCTCCCAATCAGTTTGCTCGTAACCTGAACCCCAACTTCTTTTTAAATCTAAAAACCAATTATGTGAATCTTGTGCCGTATCCTTATCACTAGATTCAGCTTGTGGATTTCTTCGTGCTAATTCTAAACCCGTTTCATCAGAACGTATTTTAGACACTTTCCTAAACTTCAATTTTGATTTTCTAATCGGCGTTGTGCTATATGTTTTTGTGTTTGGTTCGTCTAATCCTATATCAGAATCATATTCTCCACCATGTTCATAACCGAATTCAGTTCCACTAAAAAACAAGTTCTTATCTACTTTCCGAACAACATTATTTATTTGTATTGGCAATCTTACTGAAACTGTATTTTGGTAAAAATATTCTAATTCTTCTACTCTTAATCTTTGTTTTAGTTCGTTTGTTTCAACACCTATCCCAACATTGAATACTGCTTGTGCAGAAGCCAAAGCATCTTTTAACGAAATTTGAAGCGACTTATATTTCTCGGAAGACCTATCAAATGCTCTTACCCAAAATCCTGACATTAAACCTATCAGACCACCAAACCCATCAAGGTCGTAACCCGCCTCTGTTCTCCCAAAATAATTAGAATAGAACCTACCATTATCTCCTGTTATTATTTTCATCAATCTATCTAAAGTATCGTGAAAAAATGTAAAAGTTAAATCGCTTGAAGCTTCATAGTACGGACTTGAAAAAGACCTTATATTGTGTTTCTCTATAAAAAAACTACCCGTAGTTTCTGTTCCATCTGTATTAGATTCTAAGTACATAACAATACCAATAGACTCATTTGCTTTTAATTCATTTACTGCATATCTTCCTTGAATTTCAAAAGGAAAATCGCCGTCTTTAGGTCTCCACGTTTCTATTGTTTGTGTCCATATATTTGTTATACTTACTTGAGTATGTTCCGCAGTATTAATATCATAGACTGCTTTAACTATTGCAATTTTAGCTAAAACATTATCAGCACTTGGAGGTACTGTATATTTAAAAAATCCTTTAATATTATAAGTAAACTCTAAATTAATTATTACGCTTTGGTCATCTTGTTCTCTATTATAAAACATGTTATCCGAGCCAAGCATATTAAATGCACTATTTAAGTTTGTCATCACAAACCTTTCATCTCCCTCGGCAATTAGTCTGGAAAGCATATTTGAATACCCTCGGTTATCAGAAATACTTACTTCTCGAACAGGTACTCTTTGGTAAGTTGTGTTTCCCGCAACATAAGTATTTTGCTCTAAATCAACATCTTGTTCTCCACCCGCAGTTATTGTTCTTCCCTCAAGTTTTATTTTATGTAATTGAGCTTGTCCTATATTTGTATCGTCAATTGAATCGTACCTTTCTATTTCAAAAGAATCGCCCTCATGCGACTTCATTAATTCCTCTAATTCATTAGAATTGAAGTTTAGTTCTATACTGTTTTGTTTTTCTACCATTGTAGAGAAATCAGCTAAACCAAAATAATCTTGAACATATTTTACATCACCATCAACTTCTTTTAGCTTGTGACGTGTTAAATACATATTTGTATTAACCCCTCCTAATTTGTAAGCGATTTTTATGTATTCTATGGACTCTTTTCTAAAAACTAAGCTATTGGAAAAAGAAGTAAATATCCCGTGATATGTTTTGTGTCTTTTAAGTTCGTAGTCTTCATCGTCCCAACCATCAGGTTCTTGTTCTAATCTTAAAGTAGTTGCGTACTCTGATTTTAAAGACCAAACTACATAATTACTATTTTGTGAATGTATGTTTCCCATAATTTAATTCCAATAAGACATTGAATCTGAATAACCATCATCCATTTTGTTGACAATCGTGTTGTTTATCCTAGCCTTTTTAAAGCCTTTTTCTATCGACTTCTCTATATTAACTAACATAGTATCCAATTGTTTGTTTTGGACTTGTTGCGACTTGTTGTATGCGGTAAACATAAGTATATCTTTCTCGGTCATGTCATCATATCCTTTGATAAAACTACTATTCTTTTTTAAGCTTTCAAAATCCTTGTGAATAGTATCTCCTTTTTGTATTCCTACTAAAGCATTTTTGTTAGGCGTAGCAAGTAACTCACCGTTTCTTTCAATGTATTCTAAATTGCCACCATCATTAATCATACCTATATGGTCTGAACTAGCGTTTTTCAATCCATCCTTATACTTCGGTATTGGTTGTGCCGCAACTGCCGCTAATTGTGCGGCTCCTAAAGCAATAACAATAGGAATCATGGCTAATCCTAAAACACCTTCTTTTGTAACTGCTGAAACTCCAATAGCAGTATTAATAGCAATTTCAACCATTGCCTGTGCTTTTTTAAGTTTAGCTTTCTTTTGCTCTTCTTTTAGTTTCTTCTTATCTAACTTTTTTAATTCGCCATCTCTTTCTTGTTCAAGGTTCTTTCTGTGTGTAGCATTTTTACCCGCTAAATCAATAAGCTTCTCGTACTTGTCTGAAACCGCAACTTTCTCTGCTTCGATTTCCTCAATTCTTCTATTAGTATTTGCTATCCCTATTTCGAATAAGGCTCCAGAAAATTCTTTAGCTAAGTTTAAAATCTCTTCGAAATGTTTTTTCCATTTTTCTTTTGCAGTTTCGGGTGGGTCTGTTACTGCGTTAGGAATTAGTGATTTACTAGCTTCTAATTTTATAATATAATCTTCAACGGCTTTCTTGTAAGCGTTGCCATCGTCCAATCCTTCAATATCAAGATTAAGAAGCCTAATTTTAGCATCAATAATTTCGTTAACTAAATCAACTTCAAGTTGCGCTAACTCCTTTTTTGCTTCTGCTCTATCTTCATCGGATTTTGTTTCATCATTATAAATCCCTATAAGTTTAGCTTTTTTAATATTACTAGCTTTTTCTAAAGCCTTAACTTCATCTTCAAATCCTGTAATTGAAATTCCAGAAAGTGATTTTTGAAACTCATTAGTTTTTGCTAAAGTTTTTGCACGACCTTATTTTTCAATTAATGCAATTGCATCTGCTTTTTCTTTTGCAATACCTTTTTCCCAAACTGCAAAGCTTTCTATATCGTGTTTGTTTTCCTCTACTGCATTAGCATAAATTTCGCCCTCTTTATCGTATTTTTTATTTAACGCTTCTAATTTTATTTGCGTATCTAACGAAATCACTTCTTGTTCAGCACGGTAATGTTCTTGAAGTGCATCGTATCTTTCAGAGAAGCTATTTTGGTTATCTTCTAAAATTGTTTTATTTACTTTTGATTTTGCTAGTGCATCCTCTCTTAAAAGTTTTAATTCAAAATCTTGTAAATCCCTAGCTTTTACTTTACTGCTTTTTGCTTCAGGTGTATCTGGGTCTAAAGGAACACCTCCTCCATCTTCTGACATTTTTCTGTAATGTTGGAATTTACCTGATACTTGGTCAACTTCGTATCCTAATTGTTCCATATACTTATTATAAGTTGCTAAATCTTTAATAGCATCAACCCCTAATAAAGAGTAATCTGTTGCATCGGCTCTTACATTACCCGCGAGTGTAGCAATATTTTGAGTTGTAGAAATACTTTCGTATTTTGCTTTTAAATCTTCTTCTTCTTTTTTTAGTTCAATATAATCATCACGAGTTTTTTGTAAATTAGATTTAGCAAATTTTTTCATTCTTTCTTCTTTCTCTAAAGTGAATGTGTTTAAATCTTTTAAAGCAACCCTGTAAGCTTCTTGTCTATCTGCTTTTTCTTTATCTGTTGTTGCTAATTTTTTTGATTCAAGAGCCGCATCGTGTTTATCTTGTAGAAATTTTTGTTTACCGAAATGCTTTTGCTCCAATTCTAGTTCTACTTTAAACTTTTCCTCTAAAGCAGATTCTGCTTGTTTAGTGTGCCAAGCAACGTTATCTGCTCTGTCTGATGCACCATCTTGTAAAATTTTAGCCCAATCACTTATAGCTTTTGTTGCTATTTTAAGCAACCCACCGTAAACATTTTTAATCCAACTATCACCCTCTGTTATTCCTTTAACAAATAACTGCCAAGCCGTTGTTAATCTGTTTTGAGAAGCAACTAAAGTGTCAACAGTTTTAACCGTTTTAATACCATAAGCAAACTCTACTGCTCTTGCAAATTTAGGTAAAGCTTCCGCAGAAAGTACTTCACCTTTTTTAAGCATTTTATCAAGTTGTGGAATTGTTACTTCTAATGCCGCCGCCATAATACCCATAGCTCCAGGTAATCTCTCACCTAGTTGACGACGAAGTTCTTCCGTAGTAACTTTTCCTTTTGATAACATTTGCTCTAATGCTAAATAAATACCACGAAGTTCATCGGTTTTTAAACCTAATACACCCGCCGCTTTAGTCATTGTTCTAAAAATATCTTCTGTATCTTTTAAAGTAACATTTGATTGTCTTGCCGCCGCTAAAAATTTAATCCACCTATTTGTAGTTGTAACTAATTCAGCACCAAAAGCAACTGTAATATCTTTTAAGAATGCCTCAGAAGCCGCAGCATCTAAAGAATCCCTTGCTATTCTCTGGAGTGCAAAATGCAAACTATCAAATGTACCCGCAAGTGAAATAACATTTTTAATTATACTCGCAAATAACTGAATACCCGCAATAGCACCAAACGCTCCCATTAAAGCACCCGCTCCTTTTACAAGACCCGCAAAACCTCCCGTAGTCTTTTTATTCGCGTTCTGAGTTCGTTTAAGTGCGGCGGCTAATTTATCGTTTGAAGCAGTTAATTTTTTATTTGAAGCGGTTAATTTATCGTTCTCTTTTTTTGCTTTTCTTGTTTGTGTCCAAGCACTTTTTTGAGATGTAGCTAAACTTTTATTTTTTTTAGTTAAAGTTTCAATTTCTCTATTAAGCTTCTCCGCAACCTTACCAAGTTCCATTAGACTACGATGCATAAGTCTAAACTTTTTTGACTCCTCAACTGTTCCTGTAATACTACCACGCATCTTGTTGAAAATCGCAATAATATCATTAAGCTGGGTAACGCTTGATTTATCTGGGGTAATTTTAAACGTGCTCATTTTTCTTGGAATTTCTTAGTTTACTTAGTTCTATTGTCTTAACCCATTTTGCAACGCTTGTTGTTCTTGTGTTAATCTCTCGTTTTAAATCTAAATTCATCTCTAAATATAAAGCTTCTTTATCTAAATCTGTCTTTACTGTATCTTTGTTTTTCTCAAAAGACTTGGCTAGGTCTATTTTATATATTTGTATTTTGTTTTTTAATCCTTTCATTTTCTTAGAAATAACCAAAAGTTGGGGTGCAACTTCTTTTTTTAAATCCAAAGGGTAACCAACCTCTTTAATTAATTCAAGGTACTGCTCATTGTTTGAGCCTAAATATAAATCAACACAACCAACAACTATATCATAAACTATTTGCCACTCGGCAATAAGAATTTGCTTTTTAAGTGTGCTAGTTGCTTTTGTGTTTTTTGTTAAATCTGTATATTCAAAAACAATATTATTAAAAAGACCTTTAGTTTCTTCAAGCTTTAAACCAACTAACTCAACTTCAGTACTATCTTCATCCCAATCTTTTATTAAATATCTAAAATCGTCGGTATCAAAAACTTTAAAAAAATTATAAATGGGTAAAGTATTGCAACTCTTGTATAATGTCATTATGTAAGTTTAATTTCTAGTTCTCCTAAAGTTTCCTCGATTTCTTTTGCTACAAAATCTTCAACTTCTTTAAGAACAATCTTTTGTTCCTTTTCATTCAAAGTTAAAATATTTGCACCGTATTTCTTTTTTAAGTAAGATGTTTTTTCAGAATTACTTCTTCCACCCTCTTCTTGTGCATTTCCTTCTCTTGTTTTTATTTCAATAACATGACGTAAACCAAATTGACCAAAGTGAACATACATACTTCTGTAAAAATTCCCTGTTGCTCTAAGTGTAGTTGGAGTGCTTCTTAATCCTTTAGATTTTTTCCAAACCTTATAAGTTTTAGAATATGATGTTAATTTTGTTCCATCGCCACTTTCTCCTTTATTAAAAAGTCTTAGCTTTAAAGGTTTTAAGAATAATACACCTTTATTCTTTTGTAAATGTTTTTGAAGTTTAAGTTGGAGATTTTTACCTAACAGACTGTTAAGGTCTTTAATATAAGTATTAATATCTTTTCCCGCTCTTGCCATCTTATTATTTTAAAAAAGGGGACGTAACTAATGCCACATCCCCTTTTCATCTATTAACTAACTAAATAATAACTTTATATTATCGCAGTTTCTTCAACGATTTTTCCATCATAAAGAACTCCTTCGTTCAATATAACAGTTGTTAAAGTTGGTGTATTGTAAGTCGCTAATCCAATCACTTGACCAGTAACAACGGCAGTAACTGTTCCTGTATATTTGCCAGGACTATTCTCTACAATAGACATTGCTCCTACAACACCATCAGCAGTATATTTTAAATCAGAATCAAGTAAACCCTCAACAGGCGTTAATCCATCAGCAGTTAAAACAATTGTAAAATTAATTGTCGTTGCATCATTTGCTGGAATTGCATCAAAAGTAATATTAATACCATTAACACCACCAACTTCCTCTGGAGAAAAATCTAATTGCTCTCTTAAAGCGAACCCGTAATTTTTATCCCATTGTATTCTATCCAATAACTGAATAGAGAAAGCTTTACTTTCAGGGTCTCCACCTAAAGTTTTTGTTGTAGTCAACATCGCAATAGCTTGTCCAGAAGTAAAACCTTTATAGTTTCCATCAGAAGTAATTGCCATTCTCCAGTTCCCCTCTTCATCACCAAAGATAAAATCTAAAGCTTTAAATGAAGTTAGGTTGTACATTTCCTTGTAAAAGTTATGTCCTTCCTCGTAAGTGAACTTGTACTTAGGTAAACCTAAAGTATTTAATCTGTCAACACCGCGACTGTTTGTAGTAACCGCATCCTCAGAAGATAAATCTTCAAATGATTCAGCTCCAATTAAAGGAATCATTTTTCCTAATTGAACTTGTTGGTCGATAAACGCTTTGTTAAATACCGTTTCTTTTGGGATTTCGAATCCTTTTGTAATACCAATAACGTGAAGAGGTGTTCCCCACTCTATTTGACATCCTAGTTTACCTGTGTCAGCGTTTGCACCACCACAAGAAACTTTCTTGTTTATAATTGATTGTAAACTCATTATTTAATTTTTTTTGTATTAATTAAATGTTGTAAAGAATCTTTACTGTGGGTTTCAAATTTACCGCCAACATGATACGTAACAGTTCCATCTTTATAACCGACACTAAAATCCTCCAACACTACTCCTTTGTATGTTTTTTTTCTCGCCATGATAATTAATTATTGATTGCTCTTAGGCATTTATTGTTAAAATTTAAAGTAATTTCTAGTTTAATAGCATCCCAAATATCGACAAACTTATTCTCTTCCCCTTTTTCTGCATCAGAATAGTTAGGAAATTTAGTGATTTTGTAGTTAAAATCAAAACTTACCGTGTTCGCTTTTTTAAATATATCTATAACATTATCTAAAAGCGGGTAAAGAATAGGTTTATAAGTCTTATCCATTCTCTCGCTATTTAACATACTACCGTTGGTTTCCACCGCTAAAATCAGGCTAACATCAACTTCAACTTTCTTTTGATTATAATGTCTTTCTGAATAAGGCATATCCAACCAAATTAAAGGGTAATTGGTTAAAGTCTCCGATTGGTTAAAAAAAGAAATTAACTCCTTTTGATCTCCAACTTTAAAAACTGGTACGAATGCTTGTAAATCAGTTGAAGTTATAGGTGTTAGGTATGAGAATATTTCCTCTAACCTATCCTCAATAACTATTGACTTTTTTATTACACTCATTATATCCCCATTTGATTAAGATTTTCCCTCCAATAACCAGCTTTAAAATTTGGGTAAGTATCTTTTGAAATTTTATTTGAATCCTCAATAAACTTGTAAAGGTCAACCTCTTGATTATCTGAAAAATAATCCAGACCAATACCGTAACGACTATAAATGATATTTGGGCTAATTTCTTTACCTTGTATCATTTCTACCATCTCGTTCCAAGACTTAACAACTTTTAGACTAGCACTAACTTTCTCTGCGTTCTTAGCTTTTGGACGAACATTTCCGTTTCCTGTATTATAGGAATCGTTGTTGCTCTCAAAGTGCCAGAATACATAATTAGCTATTAGACTTCTGTTTGGTTTTGCATCAAAATCTGAATTCTTAAATCTCAATCCTCGCCATTCAAAATCATCATTATTAATTGAATATATCCCACCGTTCAGTAATTTATTCCACTTGTCATCAGATGTGGTTTTAATTAGTGTCTTTTGGTTTAAATCTAAATTACTAATGAATTCTTTGTAAAGTGTTAATCCTAAACACCTAACAAGACAATTTCTCTCATATTTATTAATAAACGCATTTAGTTGACTATCAACTGTTACAACATCAGAAGTAACTGATGGCTTTGCATGTGGTATGTAAAGCTCGTTAATAAAATAAGTGTTGTCGATTATCATTGTTAGGTATTTAAAATTTTAACTACTCTTTAATAGTTTTTGGTACGTAATTTTTTATTTCTTTAAGAATCTTTACAATCTTTTTCTTCTCAAGACTATTAGCAGTACTACCTTGGTATTTTGCTTTTTCGCCTTTTTTGTAAGAACCAAAATCGTTTACAAATTCTACTTCAAATACTCCCGAACCTACTTTACTTTTTTCTGTCTGTGCCATCTTTAATTATTTAAGTGTTGAAATTATACTGCTGTAATTGCCGCTTGTACTGTTGCTATGTCATCGTAAACAAAAGCTCCTTGGTCTAAATTCTTCACATATTGGAAAAATCTTGACTCTCCAACCATAGAAAATTGGTTAGTAATGAATTGGTCGTTTATCCAACCAATACGAATTGTGAAAGGAACATAGTTTACAACGTTGTACTTAGACATATCCGCTACGAAAATTTTTCCCGCTGGCATTTTTATCCAAGGCTTAATTAATACTCCACCAATACGAACTTGGTTAAATAAACCTGCTTGTGGGTAAAGTGGTAATCCGTTATCATCTTTTGCTCCAACTAAATATTTGAAGAAATCAACAGGGTTAATCAAAACAATGTTTGCCTCATAAGAAGCTTCATCTGCAAAGTTTTGTGTAGTGTAAATATCAGTAATAATTGCGTTAACAACATCCATGAAGTTTGAAGTTCCAGCCGCAAAGTAATCAGCCATACCTCCCGCTACGAATGTTCTACCGTAAGCAGTAGCACCCGTTGGGTTATCGCCTGTTCCATCTGCAAAAAAGCAATTAGAAACTTTGAACAAATCATGTTGTTTAAGTAAGTATTCTTTTGCTACACTCATTAAACGTGGGTAATCTGTAACAGACTCCTCAGTTAATCTTTCGTGTGCCGCCGCTTTCTTTGGTGTAGTGTAACGGTTTTCCCATTTGAAATCAATCATTGGTTTAGTTCCCGCCTCTAATACGAAAGCATATCCACCTTCTTTTGGTGTTAACTCTGTATAGTTGTAACTCGGTCTATTTGTGCTTGATACAGTCATCAATGAAAGTAAAGCATTATCATTTCTAAGGTTGAAAGAACCTAAGTTTGTGCTTACATCCAATGTTGGTGTATCAATATCAGAACCAGAACCCGTAGTCATAGCACCTACAACTTTAGGTACAAATGAAATCTCTCCAGACTTCATGTTTCTGATTTTCTCTAATTCAGCTTCGTTTTCCCCAAGGAAATCTTTAAACTGAAGTAACATGCCTTTTACAACTTTTTGTTTTTGATTTTCAATAAAATCTTCTAAAGCTTCTCCTTGCTCTTTAATAGCAACAACTGCTAATGCTAACTCTTCTTTTGAAGCGTTATTGGCTACGGCTTTTTCGTAGTTTGTGTTTACTTCCTTGAATTTATCATCAAGTGCGTTTTTCATTTCTTCTGGTGTCATAATTTTTTAATTACAAATTAATAATCTTCATTTTTCCGAAAGTGATTTTTGTCGGCTTATCGGTATGCAAATAGTGCTAAGCGGCTATTTCTTATTAGTTAACCAATCTTTAATTGTGGCTTCTAATTTATTTTCAGTTTCAAATATATGATTTTTTATTGGAATTGTTGGGGTCATTGGATTAGAACCCATCGGTACTGCTGAACCTTCATAAGCTTTAGCTTCGTAAACCGCCCAATAAAAACCATCTGCTTTTACTTCTTCTTTGTTTAGTATTTTTTCAATATGCTTATCAAATTCAGCTTTCTCTTCTTTAAAGTCATCATCTTCTGAATTAATTGCAAGAGCCATTTTTACATATCCCATTCCTACACTATGGTTATCCACATTACCGTTGCTATATTCTTTGAACATAATAGGGTTTCTTGCGCTTTTAATTGTGCTATCAAAAACCAATGCTTGTGTTTCTCCTTCAAAATTGTATCCTAAATCTTTCCAAGAGTACATCTTTGTGTAAACATTTAAATCGTCCTTATCAGCAATGATTTTATCAAAAGCCATTTGATGCTCTTGTAGGTGTTTAATACGTTTATTCTCCTGTAAAGTTTTTTTCCAAAGTCCATCAATATGAACATCCTTGTGGCTATCTCTAACCATAGTCGTGTTTATAATCGCCCTTACTTTAATTGTGTCTGGGTTAGAAGCTACATCTCCTTGAGCCTTGTTAATTCCTTCTTGAATTTGAACTACATGAAAACCAAAGTCGTCATCAGCACGTTTAACTTCAGATTTTTTTTGATATATTAAATCGTCCTTGTTTGTTTTCAAGTAAGCAAAAAGCTCTTCTTTTTTTTCGAATTTAGGTATTTGAGGATTCATTTTTCTCTTTTTTAATTAATTGATTTGAAGTAGTTTGATTCTTTTTAAAATCATTCCATTGTTTTATTCTAGCTATTTCATCTAGTTTTAATACTTTTTTATCTTCCATAATACTAGCATTTACCCTCTTTGTGTACCTTTAAAGATACAGTTTCTCCCGCAATGGTCTTGCCATCTGCAAAAGTAACATGAGCCCAAAGACACCAATCTCCCGCAACATCTATATCGCTATCTAATTGAACTATGTATTTTATAATACCATTAAATTCGTTTTCAACCTCTGCGGTAAAAGAACCAACCTCTTTATTTGGTTTAACGTATTTAATAAGAACTACTGACGCTCCCGTTATGTCTGCTGAAAGGTCGGCTTTTATTGTTAATTTCGTTTGTCCTACAAATATTTTCCCGCTCATTTTAATTTTGAATTAAATTTAATTTCATCTTTAATTGCTGAATGAAACAAAATATTATCTTTTATAACCGAAGATAGTAAAATAATCTCATTATATTTTTCAATCGTTTCAAAATTAGTTGTTACGCCTATTGGTCTTATCTGTAAAGTTGTTAGAATTGTACTTAATTCTGTTTCAACATCTACTTGAATTATAGCATCTTCAATAGAAGAAACTAAACTAATATTACTAACGTTTACATCTAACTGTAAATCAACGCTTACATCTAAAACTTCATTAACCAACAATAACTCATTTGCTAGTGCTGAAATATCAACTGAAACTAAAGGGCTTAAAGCCTCAAAAGAACCAATTATAGCATCTGCGACGTTATCGACACTATTTATCAGTACAATTGAAAACTCTAAAACCTCGTAATTTATATTTGTTGTTTCCGCAAAGACACTTAATCCTGTTGAAACATCTACAAGTGCTATTTGAGAAACATAATTTGAAATAAGCGTTTCTAAGACCACATCTGCATCTGAAACAATACTTACGTCTAGAGCATCATAGTTACTTAAAACTACCCCTAAAGAAACTGTTCCATCAGCACTTACAGAAACTTCCTCTACAACTGAATTGTAGTTTGTTGTATTTGTATTTACATCTAGGTTTCCCGCCGTTTCAATACTAACAACTTCAGCTAACCAGGTTATACTAATTGTATCTGTATTTACAGAAGTAATTATTTCTGTGTTTACAGTAACTTGTTCCGTTAAGAAATTTGAAGTTATGTCGTTTACGGCTACTGATACATTTTCAATCCCAACTGCAACTACTTCCTCTGCAATAAGGGTTATGTCTGTTGTTGGAACGTTTACATCTAAATTACCCGAAGTCTCTATGCTAACTAACTCAGCAACTAAGTTGTAATTTGTCGTATCAGCATTTGCATTAACGCTTACTCCTGTATTTACTGTAACAACATCAGAACCAAAACTACTTGTGCTTGTTGAAACATTTGCATCTACGCTTACTATTACTTCTGTTGAAACGGTAACGCTCTCGATGATTCCGTCAAGACCCAAGAGCGTTAAATCTACCGTTACATTTTGTATCGCTTCTGCCGTAACTACTTCGGCAAGTAAGTTTATGTTTGTCGTTGTGTCGTTTACATCTACGTTTGTTGATGTACCAACTGCTCTACCTAATGCGGTTTGGTATGCTTGAATTACATCATAATCATCTGATACTTCTGTTGCGGTTAATCCTAATCCTATTGTTGAAAAAGCACATTCCCTTGAACTAAAAGCACCTTGAGAACCTCCGAGATTTACCGAAAATATATATACGTCATCATTTGGAATAGTACCTCCATTTGATGGACTTGTTGTGCCAATTTGCGTTCCATTTTGATAAACTCGGTTATCTGATGATGAAACTCTTGAACCAACAATCCATCCATCACTACCAATAGGCGTTCCTGAAGCCCTACCGACAGCTGAAGAATAACAATCAAATTTCGTACCAGCACTATTATAATCTATCTCTAAATTAAAGCGAGGGGTAGCCCCATAGCCGCCACTAATATAACCCATTTCAATAGCCGTAATAATAATATCATCTCTTGAATAATAGGAAAGCATAGCATTATCAGTAGTACCGTCTAGTGATGGGTTATAAAAAGTATTACCAAAACCCGTAGTGCCATCAGGTTTAGCACCTGTTGCTGAATGAACGATACCACCTCCAAAACTCAATCTAAACGCTACATCTGTGTCTAAAGGGTCTTTTAAATTCCATTTATGAGCCGAAGCAGTACCTCCAATAAAGGGATAAATAGCTTGGTATTTTGTCCACGTTCCGTTTGCTTTTAATCCTGTGACTAAATCTTTAATTGCATTTTCTTGAGGAACTGTTAGCGTTCCAACCGCATTAATAAAAGTTTGTGCGTCATCAATCACTTCTACTGTAACAACCTCTGCTACAAAACTTAAATTTGTCGTTGTATCGTTTACATCTACGTCAGCTGGAACGGCAGTAGAAAAATTCTTTCTTACTTCAACAATAAAACCTCTATCTTCAACACCAGCATCACTTGTAAACTTTAAGAAAACATCTGTTTCTAAAAAAATATCATTGGGTAATGATGTTCCATGCAACTGTGCTATTAAAGTTCCTGTATCATCAGTTCCCGAATAAACCCATAAATAATCATAGTTTAATTCTACATCAAAAAATGTGAAATGAAGGTTAAAACTTTCATACCCATCTGCCAATAGAAAACTCCATGTATGTAAATCGTTTCTAGGATAATCTACATCTCCTATGGGGTAATCTATTGTATCAATAACAAAATCCTGTACTACTCCATCATTAATAGTGTATGCTAAACTTGTCGTTGCAACGTTTACAGTTTCATGTCTTTCTCCTAATCCAACTGCGGTAACAATTTCTGCAAGAAAACTTGCATCACAAAAAGAAACATTAGCATCTACACCATTGCTATAAACAGGAAACTCGCTTGTTAGATTTATAACCTTATCACCACTTAATTCTGATGGATATACCATTATCTTGTTTAAAGACAATACGGGTGCCAATCCTTCTGAATGAACTTGAATACGTTTTAGTAAACCATCCAAATCGGAATTAAAATACTGTGTTGTTGAACCTGCGGGTGCAGTCCATCTTAAAACTCCGTTTGTGTAAAGTTTTATTTCCGTTGCATTAGCAGTTAAACCTATCTTAGCAAATCCTGAGGCGGGAATAGTTGTCCATTGTGCAAGGTCAGGAGAACCCGTAATCAAGAAAGTGTGGTAAAAACTTATTTCTTCATTATTTACATCATGTAATTTAAAGAAACCTGTTCCACCACCACCTCTTTTGTAAAGGAAGTGCATATCTAAAATTATAGAAAATTCACCCGCAAGTGGAATTAATGAAGTTAGATTAATATTGTCTAAACTTAAAATTTCCGTTGCTCTTGTTACACTCGAACCAGTAGTTTCTATGTATGATGATGCTAAATCGGTTGTTTTAACATCTAATCCCCAAATCAAGAAATCCCCAATACAATCAATGTCAGAACTTGCATTTTCATCATAAGACGTTAGCATTAACTTTAAACTTGTTGAACCCGTTTGTAATACTCCTGTAAATGTTACAAAATGCCATTCGTCATCACTAACATCGGTTTTTATAGAAATACCCGAACTCCATGCTGCATAATTATTTGTAGTTACTCGTTGGTGGGTTTGTGTTTGACCTGATGCTCTTTTTGTCCAAAATTGTATTGTAGCAGTTGCTCCAGCAGTCCAATTTCCAAGACCTCCTATGTATTCGAAAGCAGCTGAGTTACCATTAACAGTATATCTTAAAGCTTCGTTTAATCCATTAGGTGCTATTCCCGAATTTGGTGTAGGAGTTGAACTAAAGCTACTTAATAACTTACTATCTGCGATTAAATTTGTAGCAGTTTTTTCTATTAATAATCCCGCTTTACCATCTTTATTATCTAATCGAGGAAAATTATTTGTTTCTATTTTAACGAGTCCTTCTTCATTTATTCTTGTACCCGAACTTGACCTTCCAAAAGTAAAATCTCCCGTTCCATCATTCGGTAATAAGGAATACATTTTTCCTTCTTTATATCCACTCGGAACTAAAACTATCGCTTCTGATTGGTCTAATTGACTTATTGAAACGTGAAGTTTTTCAATGTTCTCAACAATACCACCATCAGCTAATACTCGTTTGATATATGCATCGGCTTGAGAATCCGATGTGTCTGATTGAATAATTCCATCGGCATTTGAAATAGCTTCGTTGAATATAGATACAGATTGAATACTCATAACTTCATCTGATGTTGATAGGAAAATAACGAAAGCTGAAGGATTCGGCATTAAACCAAATGTGGAATTTAATATATCGTTACCTTTTACTCCTTCTGAAAAAGGTCGCTGACTTGTTAAATCGTAAACTGAACCAAAAGATTCTAATTTATTACTTTGTACTGAAAATCCTTGGGAAGAATTGTACCCTACTCCACCAACATTACATAATGCTCTCCAACTATTTGAATATGTTCCTTGATAATCGTTTGCAAGATTCTTTGTTCTAAACGTAGCACCACCTCTTGTATTCATTATACCTTTAAAAAACCAAGAGCCATAATCTTGACTTAAAAGGTCATCGTTTGTGTTTTCTGCAATAAAAACACTATTATTAACTCCTCCGCCTACGGTGCTTTGTGCTTGACTAACTGTTGCTCCTGTTGTTCTTAGGTAAGGGAAATTTGGATTTGTACTAGAACTAGAAACAGTAAAACTAAACATGAATCCCGTTACCTTGAATCCTTTAGAACTTTGCCCTACGTATTTTTCAATACCGTAAATATTGCTAGGAGTAGCACCAATTCTTATTACTGCCATTACACGATAAATGTGATGCATAGAACTTACTCTCCTTACGTCTCCTGTAATGTAATCAGCGATAACACCATCCCCGATTACACTAAAATCTCCGCTTACTGTGTCTGTTCCCAAAACAGGTTTTGAGTTATCATCCATTTGAACAAAAAACGAAATAGAAACAAATTCGTCGGGGTCATTAGGATTATAATCATGGAACATATTTCGTTGTACCGAATTATCCCCAAAAGTTACGCAGTTAGTAAAGAAGCCACAATCCCAATCAAAACTCTCAAAAGCAATATTAGAATCGGTTAATTGTGTTGCCGTTGGCTCTGAATTTAAACAGTAATTAGTTGTTTGCGCAGAAGTTTGATAAACAGGCTGACTAAATTTTTCATCAAGATAAGTTATACATGGCTCGTCAATATCAAGGGTTTCTAGTTGTCCGTATTTATTAAAACGTGTAGAAGCACTCGCTCTTGTATATGTAGACATATCTTTGCTTCCATCAGCAGGAACGGCAACATAAACTTTACCTATTTTATATGCTCCCGCAATAAAAGATAAACTTTCTCTACCATCTAGATTATCGAGTTGTTGAGCAACAAAATCCTTGCTCTCGATAGTTCCTCCATCAGCTTCTACTCTATCAAAAAACGCTTGTGCTTTTAAACTATAAGCCATAAAATTATTCTATATTTTAATCATCAACTCCAACTTCATCTATTTGGATTTGTCTATCTGCCCAACCATAAAACTTGTTCACTTTTTTTAGCCTTGCTTCAATAATAGTGTAGGCTCGTTCTTCTGTGATTTCTCCTAATCCATTTCGGGCAATTCGGTTTTTTAATCTATTCAAATACTTGTTTATTTTGAACCCGAAATGTCGATGCATAGTCGGATTAGTGAACTTAACCAAAGAACCATCAATCTTCCAACAACCTATAACTGAAGCATTAGGGTCGTTGGCTTTAATGTATTGTGCTATATTAATTAATTGAGCCTTAGAATTAACTATTAGACTGTAATTA
>Ga0070748_1000250_pt1 | contig 27319 bp, 32 predicted proteins | sample VirMetDEL_Nov_12_FD_77015 | JGI IMG/M metagenome (GOLD analysis project Ga0070748, IMG submission 77015) | Aqueous microbial communities from the Delaware River and Bay under freshwater to marine salinity gradient to study organic matter... | ecosystem: Environmental > Aquatic > Marine > Coastal... | reverse complement strand
CGCAGCTATCGGCGCTATGCTTCGCGGCGAAGTGCAGACGGGGCTGGAAGCGGAAATGCGCCAGGAAGCGGCGAAAGAGGCGCGAAGCTTCGGTAAGTCTGTAGAGGGCGTGGCTATCCCTTCCTTTCTGGTAGCTACAGAGCGCAGAGATTCTACCGTAGGTGGTTCTGGCGGCAACACTGTACCCACCATTACAGAAGACTACGAGCCAGTTTTGCGCCCCATGCCAAAGGTGCTATCGATGGGCGCCCGGCTGCGGTCAGGACTTACGGGTAACTGGGAAATGCCGGCGAAATCTGCAGCCACAGCTGCTACCTGGGAAGGAGAAATAGATGCCTCTACAGAAACCGATCCGACCTACGCAAAGGTTAGTATGTCCCCACACCGTTTAGCCGCATTTACAGAGGTTAGCCGGCAGCTGATGATTCAGTCTATTATCCCAGGTGGGGTAGAGGCGGATATCCGGGAAGACCTTAGCGACAGTATCGCTTTAGCGCTTGACCTGGCAGCTATCAGCGGGTCCGGATCTGGCGCCATCCCTACCGGTATTATTAATACCGCAGGTATCGGTTCTGTAGCCATCGGTACGGACGGCGGCGCGCCCACCCGTGACCACCTGGTAGCGCTACAAAAGGCTATTGCAGTGGAAAACGGTATGGTAGAAAACATGGGCTTTCTGACAAACCCAGACGTAGCTACTAAGCTGATGACTACGAAAGTAGACGCTGGTAGCGGTCTGTTTATTCTGGAAGACATGATGGCGGCGCTAATGGGCTATAGCGCAGGCTATACTACCCAGGTGCCTAACAACCTGACGAAAGGTACAGCCTCTGCTATTTGCTCTGCTATCATTTTTGGCGATTGGTCGAAATTGATCCTGGGCCAGTGGGGTGGGGTTGATATTATTGTCGATCAGTACACCAAAGCTACTGACGGTATGGTACGCCTGGTGGCTAACAGCTACTACGACGTAGCAGTACGCCAGCCTAAAGCCTTTAGCGCTATTCTGGACGCTACTACAACGTAGCCAGAGCCGGCGCCAGACGGCGGCGGTAATCGATAACGAAGTAAACCGCCCAGCGAAAGCTGGGCGGTTTAAACAAAACATCTTTAATGAAAGTCCGAATTTTAACAGGCGTCTGCGGTAAACCCTGGAACCTGGCCTATTTCCCTGGGGATGTAGCAGAATTACCTAAGCCTCTGGCGCTGGAATTGATCGAAGCGAAGGCTGCAGAAGCGCCAGCGAAGGCTGCTACTAAAAAGGCAGATCCGGATCCTGAAAAAACCAAAAAAGCCTAGTAAATGATTCAGATCGTTACACCACCAGCTTTAGAGCCTTTAGCCCTTGCGTCTGCAAAAGTGTGGCTGAAGGTAGACTTTGATGCGGAAGACGATTTGATCCAGATACTAATTTCTGCAGCAAGGGAAAAGGCAGAACACTACACTAACAGAAAGTTTATTACTACTACTGTTTCGGAAAAGTTCGACATAGTAGAAGACATAGCCCTAAGCCTGGGCGATGTGATCAGCGTAGTGAGCGTAGATGTAGGCGAAACCACCCTGGTAGTAGATACAGACTATACGGTAGAACTAAACGCCCTGGGCGCTACTACCGTAACGCTTAATACTTCGCCAGCCGAGGCGCCAGCTATTACCTATACGGTAGGCTACGGGCCATCTGCTGACGATGTACCTAAAGCCATAGTACAGGCTATGCTTTTTTCTATCGCTGAATTCTACGAAAACAGAACCGATAGAGTTAGGCGCCTGCCCACCGTGTCAGAGTACCTACTAAATAGCTATAGGCGATGGACAACGTAATAGGTAAAATGAACCAGCAGATAACGATCCTGCAGGACACAGGAACAACCCAGGACAGCGCAGGCGCAGCCATCCCTAACCTGGTTACTATCGGCCCGGTTTTTGCTTTTGTGGACTACCAGAAAGCTGGCAGCGGCGAAAGCCAGGAAGCTGATCAAAAAACGGCTTTTACTTCGGCGCATTTCACTATTAGAAATAGCCCAGAGCGAACGATAACCGCAAAAGATACTATCGTCTATAGGTCGCAAAATTTTGAAATTATTTCCGTTCTGGAGCAGGGGGCTAATAGGTCGTTTATCCTGATGGAAGCAAAAAACAATGATTAAAGCAATGCCCAGATTTTATAGCCAGGCTTTTTTAAACAGTACAGCGGCTGCCGGTAAACGGCAGCGGACTAACTCTATTTCTATAGATAGGCAGATTAGCGCTGTAATGAAAAACTTGGATAGGGTGCTGGTGGACTACAGCAAAAAAGACCGCCAGCGGATAACCAGAAAGGCGGCGCAAAAGGTGGCGCAGCAGGCGCGGCGCAGCCCTGGCTTTGACGATAGTAAACGGCCACACTTTCGTAGAAACGGTACGAAGGTTACAGAATATAGCCCAGGAAACCTACGGCGCAGCCTGCAGGTAATTAAGCTAAAAAAATCGCCTGATGCTTTTGTAGGTCCGCAGTTTGCTTTATCGTCTGTTAAAAAATACGGCGCTAAAGGGCAGCCTGTAGACGGCTATTACGCTGCGATGCTATACGGGTCCGCCCTGGCCTTTCGCAGTAGGGTACTGGTGCCAGCGATGCAAAAGGCAAGGCCTGCGGCGCTGGCGGTTTTATTTAAAGAATCAGACAAAGCAATAGCGGCGCGTGGCGTCCGCAGAGGCTTTAAAACAGCTTAACTATGGCTACGGAATTTATACCTATTACAATCAGGGATCTAATGTTAGCCGGCGATGCGCCGGCAGGCCTGGCCCTGGCCCTGGGCGCTGGTAATACTATGCGGGTATTCCCTGTAGAATCTGATCAGGGCGCAGACTTTCCTAACGTCGTTTACCACCAGCTAAACGAAGACATAATTTTCACGAAGGACGGAAGCGTATCAGCCGGCGCCGATTTAATGGTAGAATTTCATGCAGAGCAGCCAGGCGGATACATCACTACCAGGCGCCTGGCCCGGCTGGGCAGGATAGCTATTGATGGCAAAACTATTGATGTAGAAGAAGATCACCACCTGGCCGGCGAATTTTCTTCCTATAAGCTGAAATACACCGGCAAGGAAGACCTACCGCCAGAGCCTGATACTGGCGTAGTAACGACAGCGCTAACCTTTAAAGCTACTAAGCAGTAGCGCCAAAAAAATAACTATTCACTTTTGCGCCCTATAGCGCAGCAAATAACAAACTATGCCAACTACAGGTACACCAAAAGGCGAATTAATCCGGCTAACTATCGGAGGCGACAAAGTAGGCCATACTACATCTTCTAACGTGTCTATTCAGGCAGCTACTACCGAGGTGTCCAGCAAGGATACAGGCGGCGGCAACTGGGTAGAATCTAGCGCTGGAAAGCTTAGCTGGTCTGCTGGATGTGAGGGCTTAATGAACTTTGACGCCACTATCAGCGCAGAAGCGCGGCTAACCTTTAAAGACCTTTACGACGCCCAGGTAGCACGGCTGCCGGTCGCTGTAAAGTGGACTACTGGCGTAACTGGAGATACGGAGTTTACAGGCAGCGCCCTAGTAACTGGCCTGGATCTGACAGCCGCTAATGATGAGGTAGCAAGCTTTTCGTTTTCCCTGACAGGAACCGGTGAACTGGCGTCTGCGACTATCGCCTAATTTTTTTTGTAATCAATAAGGCCGGGCCGTATGGCCCGGCCTGCTAAACACCCTTAGCAAATGGATTTTAATATTAATAACTGCGACTACACTATACGTTTCAATTTCCGTACCTGCAGAGCGCTTAAAAAGCTGCTAAAGGGACTGGATCCTAAAGACGAAACCGCAATGGTGGACTTTATCTACACTTCTGGCGCGTCACTGATCAGGCAGGCTATAATGAGCAACAAACTTTCGCCAGTGCCATCTATCGAGTTGGTAGAAGATCATTTAGACGAAAACGAAGGCTTTGCTGCAGACTTTTTTATCGAAGCTTATAAAGCGATAGCTGCGCAGGTGACGCCTACCAAGATGGACGAAATAGAAAGCGCAGCGGCGGGAAACTAACAGCGGGAACGATTAGACTAGCAGGTGCTGGCCTGCTGGGGTTGTCTCCTGATGCTATGGACGAAATGACGCCTGCAGAACTGTCTGCAGCCCTGATTTTTAGGATGCGGTACGATGAGCGCCTAAATAGGGAAGGGTGGGAGCAGGCGCGAGTGGTCAGTTTTTACGCTATGGCGCCACACCTGAAAAAAGGAACGGTAAGCGGCTATAAAGACCTGTTTACTCTCGCCTGGGATAAGGACGAAGAAAGTAAAGAAACCAGAATATTAACGCCAGATGATTTTACAGAAGATCAGCGCCGGCGAATAATCGCAGATTTACGAAAAGATGGCTTCTAGCTTACTATTAAAACTGGGAATTGATGTTAGCCCTTTAACCAGGTCGCTAACCCAGGCAGAGAATAAGCTAAAACGTTTTGGCTATAAGGCAGAGCGTATAGGCAGAGACTTAACTACCAGGGTATCCCTGCCCATTATCGGTATAGGCGCCGCTGCGGTTAAAACCTTCGCAGACTTCGATAAGCTGGAAAAAGGCCTGGCGGCTGTTTCTGGATCCGCAGAAGAAGGCGCCAGGCAGTTTTCCAGCCTGCTAAATATTGTCAAGGATACCCAGACCACCCTGGATCTAAAGTCTGCTGCTGCGGGGTCGCTAAATTTGCAGGCGGTTGGGGTTAGCGCAGCGAATGCAGAGCGCCTATTACGGCAATTTGGACGGGCTGCGACGTTAACGGGGGAAGGATCAGAGGACGCAGGCGAAGCTACCCGACAGTTAGCGCAGGCGATAGGTAAGGGGAAGATATTAGAAACGGAACTGCGCGTAATACGTGAACGCCTGCCAGGACTTACTAAAATAATAAAAGACGAATTCGGAACGATCACGGCGGAGGGTATTAATAAAGCAGGGGTAAGCGCTGGCGAGTTTCTTAAAAGACTAACGAAAGCTGCGGAAACCAGTAAAACTTTCCAAAACATCCAGGGCGGACTGGGTAAGGCTTTTGAAACTTTCGGCATAGAATTACAGATAGCCGGTAGGGAAATAGGTAAAACGCTATCTGAAACGCTAAACCTGGAGGAAAACCTAACCAGACTTAGCGCAGCTATTTCTGATGGCGTAAACGCTTTTAAGGCGCTTAATCCTACCCTGCAAAAAACAGTCATTTATAGCGCTGGACTGGTAGCTGCTATCGGTCCGATGTTTTTGGGGCTGGGGGCGGTCGCTAAAGCGCTACCGCTGCTACGGTCAGGTTTTAGCCTGCTGCTGGCGCCCATCACTAGCTTAGGCGGGGTATTCGCGTTTCTGGCCAGCCCTGTAGGGCTGGTAGTAGTAGGCCTGGCGCTGCTGACTGCAGGTATCATTGCAGCCTATAGGAATTCTGGCTATTTTCGTGGCCTGGTGGCAGAACTGGGCGAAAGCCTGGCGCGCCTGGGGGATTCGGTGGTAAGTTTTGGCGTAGCTATTTACAATATTATCGATGCGGCGCTAAAGCCTTTCGGCGGCGCCCTAAATGTAATAGGTACAATAGCTAAAAATATTATCGGCGTTTACGCTGGACTGGCGGCGGTAGTGATCAAAATAACGTCTACTATAGCTACCCAGCTAAGTAACACCTTTAAGGGTATCGGGCAAATATTGTCAGGCGAATTTAAGGCTGGATTTTCCACCCTTAAAAATAGCCTGGCTAATCCGGCGAACCTGGCTAAAATCGCTGTAGCAGGTATTAGCCTGGGTAAGACATTTGGTAAAGCGTTTAAGCAGACGGTAGGCGGTTTATCAGAGGGGACGCTAACTAGCTTTTTGAAAGATGTAAAGCCAGGCGGCGGCGGCGGCGGCGGCGGTACTGATGACGATACAGGCGGCAGCGGCGGCGGCGGCGGTCCGCTGGCAGTACAGGCGATAGATACAGGCCAGGTAGACGGGGTTAACCTTTTTGTTTTATCGCTACAGCAGGCCGGCAGAAATACGGAGTACCTGCAGGAAAAGATCGAAGGGCTAAAGCCTGCCCTACAAGACGACTTTTTTGGCGACTATCGCAGCGGTTTAGAAGTGATCACTGAAAAGCAGGAAGCTTTCGGTAGTACCTACGATTCGTTAAGCGAAAGGATAGGACTAACCAGGAGTCTAATCACCAGTCTGGTAGAGGATGGCTATCCAGCAAGTGTAGGCGCTGTAGCGCTGCTAACAGAAGAATTAAACGGACAGCTAGCTACCCAGGAGGAACTAAACGAGTCTATAGCAAAAATGCAGGCAGCTATGGAGTTAACCGGCAACGTTTCAAAAACTGCTTTCGCCCAGGTATCTAGCGCTATGAGTAAAGGCGCGTCTGCTGTTAAAGCTTTTGGTAGCGCTGTAGTATCAGCGCTGCGCGACGCAATAGCCGCAGAAATAAAGCTAGCGGTAGCTACCCAGGTGGCTGGCGCCCTAAAGCTGGTACCGCCACCTTTTAACGTTGCTTTGGCAGCAGCAGCTGGCGCAGGCGCAGCGGCGCTGTTTACTTCTGCCCTGGGCGCCTTAAATATCCCACTGCTGGCTGCTGGTGGTATTACTACCGGCGCAGGCTTATTTGTCGCTGGCGAAGCAGGTCCAGAGGCGATAATACCCCTAAACCGATTGCATGAATTTATGAACACTGCAGGCAGCAGTGTACAGGTTACTGGCGAATTCGAACTACAGGCCGACAGGCTGGTAGCGATGGTCAGACAGGCAGAACACGGCTATAACAGAGCGTACTAATGGCTACGGTAATAAAGGCGCGAATTAACAGCGTAAATAACACGCCCTACGAGGCATTTTTAGACAACGGCGCCCCTACTGATGCGGGGCTGCTGCTGGAAAGCAAGGGCGCCAGTATTAATTTCCAGTTAAGCGGCCAGGATCCTGATGGTAGGGTAATGGCGTCTAAGTGTTCTGTACAGTTTGAAATAACCAGCGATACCCAGGCAGCAGTTTTTGCCGGGCTGGTACAGGCTAACGAAATGCAGTACAGGCTGCGCATACATAAAGACGGCGCCCTATTCTGGGTAGGATTTGTTTTATTGGAACAGGTTGTATCTGATTTTGACGGGTACCCTTATTTCTTTAAAGTAGGCGCTACCGATGGCCTTTCTAGGCTAAAAGACATACCCTATAAGCAGGGAGGACTAAACGACTTTGTAACGGTAAAGGAACACCTATTTAACGTACTGGGAAACGTGCCACTATCAGACTATTTTGCACCTGGCGCAGAGTATCTGCGGGCAAATAGTACAATGTTTCCAGAGGGTTTAACGCCATCGACGTCCGTTAACCTGCTAGACAGTACCCGCCTGGGCTTTAACGCCCTGCAGACGGTGGATAAAACGGGGGAGGTAAAACGCTCTAGCTGCTACGCTGCGCTGGTAGAATTTTTAACCAGGATGAACGGCCGCCTGGTGTTTTCTGCGGGTAGGTACGTAATCGTAGATATTAGTAGCTATGCCAGCCCACTAACGGCTACTACCTTTTTTCGCTACGACCAGGGCGGTAACGCACTGGCATACGACGCTATAGCTAGCTGGTCGGGGTCTACTGTACAGATGGGTAGCCACCTGGTTAATGGCGAAGCATACGCCAACGCAGGCGGCAAAAAAACCCACCTTGCGCCGCTAAAGGCCGTTAAGCTGGTCTACAAAAATTACAGCAGGCAGAACCTGTTACCAGGCTTCACCTGGGATGAAACAGTAAGCCCTGTAGCAATTTTAGGCAGCCTGGGTACAGATGGCGGCGCCGGCCGGCTGCGACTTTCTGGTAACATTTCCTTTAGGGCTTTTAGCGACAGCGCAGCAGTACCTAGTACGGCGCTTTATGCAATTTTTGCGGTGCGTATTTCAGTTGGGCCAGATGGCGGCGAAAAGTACCTAAAACGCCAGGCCACCGTTACGCCTGGCGGAATCAGCTACGGAGAAACTACCTGGGTAGACGGGGTAGAGCAGTATGAATTTGTTTTTGGTTTTTCCCCACCCCAGGCGCTACAATTTCTGGAAACATCTATTTCTGCTTTATCGCCACCCTTACCTATTTCTGGCGCTCTGAAAATGACCTTTTTCGACGTAGATATAGTTAACGGTAATGGCTTTTCGTTAGCAGGTACTGACCTACTATACCAGGTAGATAACGTGTTTCTGGAAAGCATACTAACAGGGTCTATTTCTGATCAGTACAACTATCTAACCTTTGAGCCTGAAACTGGCGCAGGGGGATTTAATAGCCTGGTGCTGGAACGTGAAGTAGTTTTTGGAGATGGCCCTAGTGAAAATACGTTTGGGCGGATAGAATACACTGCTAACGGTACGGACTGGCTAGTAGCCGATGGCTGGCGCAGATGGTCGGGGGGCGGCTATTTAAACGCTACAGCTATGCCGCATGGCGGACTTTTAGCCAGAATGATATTAGCACTGCAAGAGGCGCCCAGGGAGCAGCTAGATATTACTATAGTTTCCACAAACTACAGTCCGCACTTTTTAATAGGAGACGATACCAGGTTATATCTGCTAAAATCAGGCCAGCTAAACCTGGACCGCGACACCTGGCGCGGTAGGTGGTTTGAAATCGCAGAAAACTTTGTAGATACTACGGTACCAGGGCTGCCTACGGTCGGTAGTCCGATATTCGGGGCTGATGACGGGCAGGGAGTGCCAGAGCCAGAAGTAACGCCAGGCGGCGGGAACACTACCCCACCTATTGGCGGGTCGCCAGGTAACAGCGCTCCGGGTATCAACACCGTACCTACCACCACAGACGACGGTATAGCTACTGGCGACGGTATAGGCGGCTTATCCGTAAACAACCTAGACGACGTACCTCTTTACGGTGGCGACATTATTGTAGTTACTAATCCGCTGACTGGAGAAACGCAGCAGATAGAAGTTTTATACGATTCTGGTCTGGGCGTACCTGCTGTTAATCAGGTTAGCCCACCAGCAGACGCTGTACCGTATTACGGCGCTGGCGGCCTGGTCTGGCTAGTACCTGATACCGGCGAGGTTTCAGTAGTACCAGTAAACGCTACCGCAGACTTTCCTGCAGGGTCATACATACAGCCAGATCCACAATTTACCGCACGGCTACAGGCGCTGCTGCGGACAGATCACTACGACCTGCAAATTTTCGGGTACAACGACACGGTAGCTACTGGCTTTACAGAACCTTTCTGGCGGCCAGTAAATAGGGTTGGCTGGGGTATTCGAAAGGTAAGCTTTTCCTTCGCCCAGGATAACGGCGGAACAGTAAAGGCGAACCTGAAATACTACGACGCTACAGGGTACAGGTACACCGTAGCGACATTTAATAACACTGGCCTGGGCGAAAGCGTAGACGCTTTCGCAGATGTAGCCATAGGCTACTACAGGCTACAGGTAGAAACAGTTACAGGCGCAGCACCTAAAGGCTTAGCGGTTTCTATTCAACTAATTAAAAAGAACTAATGAAATATCTATTTCTGCTTTTGCTGTTTCTGTTTCTGTCTGGGGGTGTTTCTGGGCAGCTGGAGAACTTGCCAACTATTGACGATCCGCAGCCTGCAGATAGACTTTCTAGCTATACCAGAGGCTTTAGCGCAGCCTACAGGCTAGATACTCTAAAATCGTATTTTCAGGCAGGAATGTCTGGCGCCGGCGCAATAGACACCTTTAACTTAGATTCTCCTATACTTCGCACGGTTTCTACTGGATCGATAGTAGGCGGTAATTCTTTTAGCGACTGGGTAAGCTGGTTTTACTTCGCGCCACCTACTTTAAGCCTTTCCGGATCCAGCCCTACAAACGAAGTAGGAACCAGTAACGCCTACAGCTATAGCAGTACCACAAATAACCCAGGCGTAGCCACCTTATCGGGTGGACGAATAGAGGTAAACGGCAGCAGTGTAGAAACCTTCGGCGCAGGTACTGCAGGTAGCCACAGCTACACCTTTGCGCCTACTGGCGTAGCTACCGTTACGGTACGATCAGAACAGGAATGGTTAAAGGGCGGGGAATCAGGAACGGCATACAGTAGCAGTAAAACGCTGCGGGGCGTTTATCCTGTTTTCTACGGCGTAGCCTCAACAGATTACAGCGTATCAGGGAACATTTATTCTTCGCTAACTAAGCTGGTAGCAACGGAAGGTAATAAGACTGTAGCAATGGATGGCAGCGGCTATATCTACTACGCTGTACCTGTAGCCTGGTCTGATGAAAACCTAAGCAGTATAATCGACGGTAACGGGTTTAATGTTACATCGTCTTTTACTGCTTACACGGTCAGTATAAGCAGTACAGGGCTTACTAGCGATTACACGGTAGATTATCTACTATATAAACTAAACACCATCACAAGTATATCCAATGCTAATTACACATTTAACCGATAAAGGACTGCTGGCGCTTTTGTTTTTGCTTTTGTCGCTCCAGGCAGGCGCGCAAATAAACATCCAGACCACCTTTAAACCGGCCAGCCCTGGCCCTTTAGATTTTAGGGATACTATACCTACGCTGGGGGATACCTCAATTTCAATCATTGCAGATTTTCTGTACGATGGTCAAAAGGTATGGGTTGCCGACACCGACACAGAATACAGGTATGTAAATGGTGTTTGGGTGGAATCCCTAAAGGCTGGCCTTTCAGGGCTTGCCGGCCCTAACAATTCTTACCTTGAAAAGCTAGATGATGGGGAGATAGAATTCAGGGAGAAAAAGCCAGATATTTGGCTAACATGGGGAGGTACTAATTTCTATTCATTTCATACTACGGGTATTCCCAAAGGGGCGCAAATTGAAAGTGTTTCTGGGGATGGATGGTCAACAGTTTTTGCGGGGTTCATTTACTCATATACTGATTCTAGGAACTGTTATACTTTCAATCTCTTTGCAGGGGGATCTAGTTTTAATATTCAATATTTTGCTGATTCTCTTTGCCAGCAAACATCTTTCGCTGACCAATTACAATTACAGGGAACTTTCAATTATACAACTGGTGAAAGTGTGACTTTTAATCTACCAATATATAACAGAGATAGAACACAAGCCGTAAAACAAGGGGTTCAAATGAAAGGGGACACCGGTACGGTATGGCTAGGAGAAATCAACAGGATTAACGTTGAAGGTGCAGACGTAACGGTAGCAACAGACGGGGACGGGGACTTGCTGAATATAGCGATACCAGCACCGGGGACGGGACCACAGGGGGAAGTAGGGCCAGCCGGGCCGCAAGGGGTGGCAGGCGATGACGCTACTAATTATTGGACACTTTCAGGATCGGACATATACCGGACTACGGGAGACGTTGGGATAGGGTTAACGGTTCCAACTGCGAAGCTTGATGTATTTGGCGACAGCCGCTTTGTTGGCACAATGCTATACCAACCAACCGTAGGTAATAGCATTTCGGGTATGGTATCTGAAAGGCTGTTTTATAGTGGGTCGAATTTTTTGGTTACTCGTGGAAGCCTGAAATCTTCGGGTAAGGCCTTTTGGGGGTATGGTGTAGAGCCTTCGTTGACTGTAAATAATGGTTTGATTAGTTCTGCCAACAACGTGGCGTGGGAACGAAATGCGATGACTATGGGTTCAGACGATTGGGCTTTCTCAACATTTGGCGGCGGTACGTCCGTCGCTATTGGAAGCCCGATAACACTAACCGATCGTTTCGGTTGGAAAAACTCAAAGTTCTTCATCGAGAACATTCCTGTTGGTACCCCTGTTGGATTCGTTGGATATGAGTCAGACGGGGATATTGTTCAGGCTTTTCCTACCCTGAATTATAATACAAGTAATTACACAATTGGCATTGATGGTTCTAATACTATTGATTTAAGTCCTGAATTTGTCGCAATCGGACAGCCTTTTTGGGCCTACAATCCGCGCACAACAAAAAGAATTATTGACGTTGACAATTCCGATGGTTTTGCGTCGGCTTGGGATTGGGGCAGCGTCACAAGTACAACCGCGCCGTCGTATGGCTCATTAAAATCAATGTTTGATACGAATGCGGATGCTTCGGCCGGATGGGGGAGCGGGGATTCTGTCAAAATCACAATTGATATTGACGCGAAGGGCTTTATAGATCGGATCACATACGGGTCAGGAACTGTCTACGTCACCATGTATGGATCGTATGATGTATATGATGGGAATATGATATTGACCGTTACCAGCGAACATGCGTCCTATTTAACGCCGCTGGTTGTTGTAGGGGAAAATATGGAAACGTCTACAGGCCTCAATGTCTATAAATTTGTTGTTCCTTCGGCGGCTGGTTTCGGTTCGACTTATACCGAGGAATACGAAATTAAATTCAAGGCGAGAGAGAACGCAGGGAACCCAGCCAACCCGACCAGAATAGGGATGATACAGTGGGTGCCTTCAAGGAATTATACCGGGCCGCTATACCGAAAAGGGAATAATATACAGTCGTGGAATGATGCGCAATGGTATGACGACAATCACGATGAAGTGTTCCACATTGACCCGGAAAGCACAACAGTCCTTACCGTAACGGGTGATATATCAACCAATGGGCAAATAGCGGTTGAGGCAGGAACAAGCACGGGCCACGTTTTACGGAAGGATCAGATAGACGCAGCTATTGCCACAGCCATTAGTCCGTTAGGCCCGGTATGGTCTGAAAACGGTGCAGACGTTTACCGATCGTCGGGCGAGGTGGGAATAGGGCTTACTAATCCAGCTACACGGTTGAACCTTTTAGGAACAGCGAGTACCACCGCGAACTTTTTAAGGTTCAATGCTGACCAGCTTAATTATCAATATTCAGGAGGTATCGAAATGATGGAAAGCACCGGTTACTTTGGTCAAAGTAGCAACTACGGCGGGCGAATGTATTATGATGGCACGGCTAATTTGTTGCGTATTGAAATGGCCAATAGTACAACAGTAACTTCTGCCATATCAATAAAAAGAGACGGTGGTTTAGTTGGCATTGCTAACACAAACCCGCTTTATCCGCTGGACGTTACGGGGACACTGAACGCCACATCTTTTAGGGGAGACGGAAGTTTGCTTACTAACCTGCCGTTGGATGGTAACGGCATCGAGGATGGTGGCGATGTTGCCGTACCTTTAAGCACTGATGTACGTGGTTATTCTTATTCAGGTTCAGGATCGTTCGATACCCGGCAGCAATGGGGAAATTTGTCTTCAGGTAACTATGTGAACGGGTGGTACACCCAGGGGGCGAATGGTGTAGGGCTAGAGTTTGAGGCAAAATTCAATTCTTCTGGTGTCCTGCAAGATGTGCCACACTTCCAGGCATACGGAAGTAATTTCGAATATACCAGACTGGTACCAAAAGGGCTTACCCATAATTCAAGCGGTAGGTATTTCATGCTTGACTTTTACGGTTCAAAGCCCAGGCTATTTTTTGATACAGGGGCAAACGATTATTACCAGTTTGCTACTGATGAAAAGCCAACTACAGACGGTAGTGTTTTGGTTACTAATGCTGATGGTTTAACCGAATTTCATAAAGGTATGCCCTTGCAATATTCCCAAACTGCGAATACATCCGTAGGTACATTCCCTACGGGGAACTGGACGACAGGCGGCCCTGGTGGAGTACCTGTAAAGGCTGGTATAAGATATGAATTTGAACTAATTGTATACTATAATACGTCTTCTGGAACGGACGCTGGAATAAGGATGAACGTAGGCGCTGGAACGCTTACGGGGGGATATACAGCCGGCGATGATGGCGTACTGGCTACTTTAAGTAGTGGTACTTCGTTAACACTACCAGAGCAGACCAGCAACACCAGAAAGGTGTTTACTGGATATTTTACAGTATCTAATACAACTACCATTAATTCGCAGGGCAGGGGCGTTTCCGGTTCTGCAAATATTAATGCAGGCACATCTTTAATAGTCCGCAAATTATAATGATAATTCAGCGCCCAAACATACCCACCCACCCTACTAAGCCATACCCCACCCGCCAGCGGTCGGCTATTACGCATATTATAGTACATCATTCCCTAACTAAATCCGGATCTGCTGCTGCTTATGCTAGGTTTCATATTAAAAAATACGGCTGGCCAGGTATCGCCTATCATTTCGTTATAGATACTGATGGCGCAGTAAACGGAACACTAGATATAAATAAAATAGGGTACCACTGCAAAGGAATGAATACCGCCAGTATAGGAATAGTTCTAACTGGCAATTTCGATAAAACAGTACCAGCCCTGGAGCAAATAGAATCTTTAGCCAGGCTGGTAGTAATGTTGCAAAATGGATTTGTTCACCATCTGAAACTAGCCCAGCATTCAGACTACAGCAGTAAGACCTGCCCAGGCGCGAATTTTCCCTGGTTAGGACTGGTAGCCAGGGTAGCCAGTTTAAAGTACGCCCAGGCGCCCAGGCGCCAGCCATCTGATACTGCCCTGGTGGTTTCTCCAGACGAATTAGAGCCTGCTATAGTAATGCCCAGCACCCCAGACGCTGACGGCGCAAACTATAGCGGATGTATGCCTGCTTTTTTACTGTCCCTTTCCGAAATACTAAACTTATGAATGGATTAATTTTAGAAGTAGTAGAATCTTTAGAAATGGATCCTATCGGAATTTTTACTGGTACGGTAGGTGCTATGCTTTCGCTGTTTGTGGTCAATGGCACGAAATTTTCCTGGCGAAAAACGGCGTTAATCCTGCTGGCGGGTGTTGGTATCTGCGGGTATTCAGTTAGCTACCTAACTAAGCTACTGGTAAGCGACGGACAAACCAGGGAATTAGCACTAATAGCCAACGTTATAGTAGGCTTTATTGCTTCTGATGCCCTATCTAGTATTAAGACAGCAGCGCCTACTGCTACAAATTTCATCATTGAAAAAACACTAGACCTTATAAGAAAAATACTAACTATAAAATTCCCTAATAATGACAAGTAGCGATTTTTTCCCTTATGTTTCTTTTCTTACTATCCTTGTCACGTTTTACATATTAGCCGTAGCGCTTAAAAACGATCTGGTTAAAGCAGATCACTCTTTACTTTCAAGTCGTTTTATCAAAGTTTCACTTTCTGGTATTTTCCTATCTGCTTTAGGTTATCTGCTGATACCTGGGAATGCGGAGTGGTGGCTAATTTTCAATAGTTCGGTTTTGCTTGGGTTGCTAACGTTAGCTATAGGCTATAGGCGGCAGTACGAGCGGATAGCTATCGATTACCTAGACCACACGCATTTTTTAACCATACCTACAGAATCCTACAGAGAGGCGGAAGGCGTGGCGCTTAGGGCTTATAAGCCAGGGTGCAAGGCTTTGGTACCTAGCGATAACGACCTGATAGAAATAGCTAAGAACTACGATTTAAATAATTATGTAGCCGTGTTTTTCAGGATCAAAAAAGGGGGGCTTTTCCCCAGGCATAAACACCCCAGGCAAGAGATAACCCACCTGGTAACAGGCCGGGCAGAAATCATTGCTGGAAAAAAACTATTAACGCCTAGATCAGTCTTTACCGTGCCAGCTGAAACGGTACACTACTTTTCAGCACTGGAAGACTGTATAGGCGTTTCTTTTATCGAAAAATAACCGCGCCAGGCGGATCCTGGCAAACCCTTAATCGATAGTATAATGAGTAAAAGTAAATTATTGGCTTTTGGCGCCCAGTCAGACTACACAGAAGTAGCTGATAGTATAGGCGACGGCTTAGAAATCCTGCAGGCTGGCGAAAATGCAGCCAGCGATGGCCTGCAGGTAGGCGACCTGTTTGTAGTTCTGTCTGCAGAAGATGAAGTACGCGAAATTATTAACGACGGGCCGGTATTTGTTGCGCAGCTTAAAGCGCTAAACCCAGACACCACCCGCGCCGCTGTACTGGAGGCCGGAAACCGTGTAATAGGCAACGGTAAACCGATGGGTAAGCTAGTACGGTTTGTACTAAATTCCCTCTGGGGCGTGGCTACGGGCTACGCTGATGCGGTAACGGTTCTGGAAATGGGCCAGCGGCAGGTACTCGAAAAGCAGACGCTGATCAGCGGCGGCGATATTTTCCCGCCACTACTGGTACCCGCCCGGTAAGAAATCGGTTTTGGGTGTATTTCCGCTTCACTGCCCCGTCCCTATTGATTTAGGCGGCGGGGCTTTGAGGGTGAACCCAGGACACAAAAAAGCAGCTACCCCTATTCTGGGTAGCTGCTGTAGTATGGATGATAAGACAAAACAAAGCCTTAACGGATAGGACCGCGCCCAGCTTTTAGACTTACCACCACGATCTTTAAGGGAAAGAACATAGTGTTATTCTGTTTCAGATAGGCGATAAATAATACCTACCAGTCCTGCCTGGTTTCTTTTCGACGCCCCAGCCCAGGCTACCCAGGCGGCTGGCTATATCTACTAATTCTGCTTCTAACTGCAGCACCTTATCCTGCGCTGTTTCTGATTCAAACCTGCCGGCGTATGTTTTTAGCGTAGCCATCACGCTACGGTGAGAACGAAGCAAATCAATAGCTGCGCTACAGGGGTCAGATGGCGAAGTAAGGCCTGTGGCTACGCTGTAGCTACCTGTAGCTACAGCACCAGCGCCCACAGTGGACAGCGCCAGGCTGCGGGGTGGGGTAGCGGCCCTGCTGAAAAAATAGCCGTCTTCGCGCCCTGTATCTGGCGGCTGTATTTCCGCCCTGGGGTTAATACTGTAGGCGGATGGCCGGCTGCGGGGTAGGGTAGTAGTCTTTTTATCAGGATCACCTATAGTGCCATCACCGTCTATATCTAGGTTTAGCGCTTCTTCTAAAGCGCACAGGGCGTTGCTTTTCATCCGATCAGCCCACTGGGATAGCAAACTAGACAGGTTTCTACGATCAGCAGGTATTTCCCAGCCAGCAGCTTTTAGGCGCTTATGGCGGATACTTAACAGCACCAGGCCAATTATCGCCGCTACTATATCGAACCAGCGGACAAACAGCGCCCGGCTGGAAATGGTACTATTATACATTTCTGCCTGGCGGGTAGACAGACCAGCCAGGATAGCGGTAGTGGTGTCTGCTGCTACGATGCTGCGAACATTCTGCAGCCCAGCCCTGGCGGTAGCGGTATGGCTTTTAGCAGATGCTACTAGGCGCTGCTTTTCGTCTTTAGCCACAGCTATCCTTTTCCCGTAGGCGTCGTTACTTTTAAAGTATTGACCTTTGGGCGCAGGGTAGAAAAAGCCTGGGTTAGATCGGTACATACTGCGCTGGTGAATATTCCCACTAGCTACAGCAGCGTCTACCAGGTTATCGCCATCCAGGGTAGCGGCGTCTATTCTCCCAGCCTCTGCCGTTTCAGCAGCCAGCAGTGTAGCCTGCGCTGTAGAATCCTGGGCGGTATTGCCGCTGGCTACCGTCATAATTTGGGCGGCATAGCCTTCGTAATCGGGTGGGGTAGTGGAAAGGTTTGCAATTTCAGCACCTGCCCAGATGGAACTGGTAAGGGTTAGCGCAAATCTAAGCCAGAGCATAAAACCGCGCTGGCGCAGGTACGACTTTGCAGCGCGTTTGTTTTCTACTGATACGGTTTTATTGCGCAGCTGGTCAGAGGTCCGCCAATGGTCCATGAAATCAGAGTCTAGCCCATGATCGATGATAAGGTACATGACCAGGCAGGTTATCCCCATGCCAGAGTAATAAGCCCAGGGGGGTAGGCTGTTTTCGATAAGCTGGCGAAAGCTGCTGTAAACCATTATGCCAGTAGTAACAGCTAGGAAGCCAAAGCAGGCCTTTATGATGATTAAATGTGCGGTATCGCTGGATGCGGTCGCATTTAAGAACGGCAGGCGCCGGTTCTGATGTGCCATGATAAAAAGGGTTTGTTAAATGATGGCGTAAAGCTACAGGCAAAAAAATGTAAAGTATGTTTAATTTGTGCAGGTAACGAAACAGAAAATAGTAAATGTGTTAAAAATGTACCTTTAGGTTATGCAATGGCTTATATCATTGCTGCGTCTAACATTTGTATGTATTATGGGCCACCTTTTGAAAACACCCCACCCAGTAAATGAGTAAACCCAAAAACAACGACCAACTACCTACGCCTAAATTCTCTGCATTATTAGCCATATCCGACCTGGCTACTGATCTGTCACTATTTGACGACGCCCCTAAACTACCTGCTTAGCAGCTTATCTATTATGCCGTGCAGCCGTGCTACTTCGCTTTCCAGGTGCAGTATCCTTTCGTCTTTATTTTTTATCGCAGCGCGAATATCTGCTAGCATAGCGGTAGCTAGGCTGCTTTCCTGATCACTGTCCAGGTGCGTTAATTCTTTTTGTGTGGAAGGGTTAGGATTTATCCCCAGCGCTTTAGCCTTATCTCTTAGGATAGGGTAGGCCAGGGCCAGCGCTTTTAGGTCATGCGCCCCTAATTTAGTTCTGCCGGCTTTTATGCCGTTAAGCCTAACTACTTCTATTCCTGACTGCCTGGCAGCTGCGGAATGAGTGGTACCTAATTCTTTTTTTAAAAAATCTAGCCAGGCCGTAATTACCTGCTTATCAAAGTATTGCTTCATAGTAAGTGGGTAGATTGATTCGTTAAAATCACACGAAGGAACAATAGTTCATATGAATAACCGCATATTTACAGTAGAATAATTGTAAAGAGTTACAAATATGGATGATAAAAAACGAAATCTAAAACCTTTTTTCGACGCCCTAAAGGGTGAGTTAAAGGCGCATAGTATCAGTTACGAGCAGCTAGCGCTAGAAACTGCTGCCCAAAAGCTAAACGCTGGTAAGGGCTACCCTCTGCAGAAGATTGCGGATATAATGAGCGGCCGCATTTCTGCGCAGGCCGACATTTTGCAGCTATGTGTAGAAATGGTAGAAGCAGCTATGCGAACCAGGGAAAAGGTCGCTGCTGGAGATCCAGCGCCGCTAATTGCCAGGCTAGAAATGGCCTGCACCCGGCGAGGTCAACTAGAAAAAACCTGGGCAGCATGAAAAACCTACTACTAAATACCCTTACTAAGCAGTTTAGAGAAAAAAGTAACAGGGTACTGGTTCAACTGACCAGCGCAGCAGATGCTGCGGAACTGCTATACCTCTGGAATCATTCAATAGTGGTTAATGATGCGCTGGGCAGCGAAGAACCGCTACCTACTGGTACCTACCAGGTAAGCAGACAAACCTTTGAAGCGCTTGTAAATATCGCAGCAGGTAATCCAATGTCAGACCAGCGCAAAGATACCAGGTGGTCGTTAAACGTCGATAGGGGAGGGCTGGCGGCGCGTGGCGAGGTTTACAGCGTTAAGCGCTACGCTGCGACAATTACCTGCAGCTTTCCACACTACAATAAATTAAGGGCGCAGCATTTTCTGCGCTTTGAAATGGCATAAAAAAAGCTGCAAACCTGGTAGGGTCTGCAGCGATAGGATTAAAATCGAAAGCGGAGCGGCTTTACCGTGGCACAGTTTACCCGCCCCAGCTTTCTATCATTTAACAGCCGTAAAACTACGGTAAATCTTTTTAGGATGAAAGATAAGCACAAAATTACAGGGCCAGACAGGTCTGCCCTTACCAGAGAGGTAGAAGAAATGGCCCTAATAGTATTTCATGGAAACATTGTGCCTCCGATCTGGTTACGCCAGATACTGAACAAAAACGGCAGGGTAAACCCTGCTGCGGTAATGATACTGGCGGATGTTGTTTACTGGTATCGTCCAGCAATAGCCAGGGACGAAGATACAGGTAGGGTAGTAAGCTATAAGCGCCGGTTTTCTGGTGACTTTCTGCGGCGGTCCTATCCCCAGATAGAAGCGCAGTTTGGATTTACCGAGCGAATGATACGCCTGGCGCTGGATATACTAGAAAGAATGGATCTAGTACACAGCTTTACGAAGCCTTTTCGCCAGGGCAACATGGTACAGCCTAATACCCTATACCTGCGCCCAGTGCCTGCAAACATTCAGGCGCTAAACGATGGGGCGTACTTACCTGGGGGTAAGTACGGTACTAACGTGGAAGTAAGTACGGTACCTACGCCAGAGTCGGGACGGTACTTACCTGGGAGTAGTGACATTACAAAGAATACTACAGAGACTTCTACACAGACTTCTAAACCCTCTGCTTCTGCTTCGCCAGAAAAAACAATAACCGAATCTGATTTATTAGAATTCGATGAAATGGATAGGGAAGGCGCAGCTGCAGCGATTGCTGCGCTAGATGCTTTACGATCAAAAAAAGAATTTCCGGCCGGCGGAATTCCTGCAGGCGAAAAATGGATAGACGAGCCAGGGGAGCAGGCAGAGGGCTATATAATCCAGAAAGCTGCAGCCGCTACCCTGGGCGCCACCTTCGACCTGGAACGGGTCTACCTGGAGCAGATAGGCCTGGGCGCAAAGGTGACGGTGCAGCAGGTCGCTAGCATGATGGCCTACTACTTTACCAAAGTGGAAACAGGTATAGACTACTGGACAGAAGCCAGATGGTCGGTAGGCGCTTTAGAGGGCGAACTACTGGCGCCTGCCCTGGTTTGTTTTCCGCTGGCGTCTAAAAGTAAGCAGCACCAGCTGCAGAACTGGCGTTCGGATCTGCTACCGCGCCTATTTAATTTTATGCGCTTTGAACTGGAAACCGAAAGAGGGTTAAACGAGCGCAGAGAAGACCGCAAAAACAAAACGGGAAAAAAGCCAGGCCAGGCGGCGCCAGCGGCGGACGATTTAACCAATTACGATTACTCCGAAAATGCCGGTTTCGATGGAAAATAACATAGTAGTAGACTGGACGAAACCAGTAGGGCCGGCGAAGCGTAGCGCTATAGTTAGGTATGGTACAGAAGATCAGCGCCAAAGACTAAAGGCTATCGATCTGGCGAAGCTGACGCCAGAGCAGCAGGCCAATAGGCTGGCGTTTCACGAAAAGCTGATGGCGCCAGCGCCTGCAGAAGATGTAGACGAAGATAAGCGCCTGAAAAACTGCCTGGGCAGAATGTATAGGACGATGAATAAACGTGCAGCAGGATCTGATGCTGATCCAGCGATTTTAACCAAAGCGGCAAAAGTTATGCTTTACCGTGGCTACTGCGAGCAGGTAGAATTTGAAACCGGAAAAGCGCCAGTATGGGAAGGGCGTCGGCATTTAGTAGAAGCAATGCACAAAATTGCGCACTGGTTAGTAGGGCAGCAAAGCACCCGCCCAGATGGGCTATGTAACTGCGAAAAAAACCAGGTTAGGCTCATCCCTATCCGTAGCAGCCTGTACCTGTACGGCGGGGTAGGGACAGGTAAAAGTACCCTAGCTATAGTAGCTAATTATGTTAGCCGGCAGCTTAATAGCGAGTACAACACCGGCTTCATTCTGGGCTTTACGTCCCTGGACGAAATGATGCTGGCAGTAGCAGCTAGCCAGACGGTAAAACCGATTGAGGACGCCAGCAAGGGCAGTATGGTTTTAGATGACCTGAAAAGGGAGCATTTACAGTATAAGCATTTCGGAAACGATCTAAGCGTAATAGCCACTATCCTAACGGTACGCCATCACATTTGGAAGCAGACCGGCGCCCAGACTATCATTACCAGCAACATAAAGCCTAAAGACCTACCAGGCCTGATAGGTGACGGTAGGGTACAGGACAGGCTGCTGCAGCAGTACGAAATAATACCTATAGGCGGCGAAACATTCAGAGATTACAAAGCTATCGGCGGATCCGGATCTGCCCAGCCATCACTAACTACTAAAAAAGCTACGACATGAAAACGATGAAAACAGGCGGAACTTTTGCCTATTTGTCTAGGAAATGGACTAATAAAAACGATGCGTTTTTAACTTTTTGGGGCCACGACAGCGCAGGGTATAGGTGGTTTCAGGGCGACGTAGGCGAATATAAAGAACCTTGCGAAACACCAGGATATAAAGACGATCCTGTAGCCAATGTAGATTTTGCTGTAGTCCTGGGGCTTTTTGAATCTTGCCTATATGCCGGTAGGATAGTTAAAGGGGTATTGAACACGCCAGAAAATAGAAAGGCGCTTGGAATTACCCTAAAGGATCTGCAAAAGATTGGTAGAAACTGCTGCCCAAAAGCTGAAAATATCGCCAGCCTTCGGCTAAAGCCTGGCGCTGATTTTGTGCGGACAAGTGACGGACAAGTACACCAGATAGAAGCTGTTAAAATAATCAAGCAATGAAAACCCTACTAATGATATGTTTCTGCGGCGCAGTGTTTTTTCTCTGCCTGGCAGGGTACGAAACCCAGGCCACTACCGGCCCTACAGCGCCTGCTGATCAGCAGCTAACAGCTAAACCGGCTACCGGGCTGCCTGATGGCGTTTTCTGGCTACTGCAGCCTAGCAGCTACGTTTTCGCAGGTCCGCAGCTTACGGCTAAAGACTTTTCTAGCCTGGCGCAAGATTACCCTATTAAAACAGTTATCCGGCTAAACCTGGAGGCTAAAAGCCTTTCTGTTATGGATACCGCAGCAGAGCGCCGGCTACTGCGCAGCTACGGTATAAACCTTTACTGTTTCAATATAGAAGGCAAGGCAGGGCAGCTAAACGAAAGCGTACTGCGCCAGATAGACACGCTACTGCAGGCTGGCGGCGCCTACGTTCACTGCTTGCACGGCCAGCACCGGGCCAAAGCTGTAGCAGGGCGCTATTACGCCCAGCAGGGATACCGGAAAAGCACTATCTACGATTTACTGGCCTGGTGGCCTGTAGTTAGAGACATAACCTATCAGCGCTACGTAGCACACGTAGCAGCACAAACCCAGATAAATAAAGCGAAATGATAAATACAGTCAGACCACTATCTACACCTATTACCCTGGCACGTTACCCAGAACTAACCCAGTATCGGCTATGCGCTCTGGCGGAAAGGGGGGTAGCAGTCCTGCGGATAACCCAGGGTACCCGCGCCGAAGCCCAGGCCAATATTTTGAAGGACGCAAAGCAGCGGTTTCTAAATAAGGCCATAACTGCCGAGAGTTACCGAAAGCGTACAGTAATGATATTAAACTATTGCCGCAATATTATAGAACAAACCTGGGAGGGCAGCCCAGAAGTAAAGCCTGCTGTTACGTCGTTTTTGCGCCGTTGTGTGCAATGTCAGAGCATTTAGTAAGTGGTAGCATTTTCTCCGGCCGGCGCCTGGCGCCGGCTGGTACTACCAAAAATTTTGGGATGTAATTTCTTCATAGATGCGTTTTTAACCCACCAGCGCCCTGTAGATGGGGCGCTGGCTTTAAACAAAAAAAGAAATGAGTAAGCGGCTAGAAACGATAAAGGAAATACGGCGCGAAATACAGCAGCGCCTTAATGTTTACCCTGGACTGATCCAGCGCCGAAAGCTGGCGAAGAAAACCGCCAATAAACGGCACATTTTACTGCGCGATCTTATACCAGCACTTGAAGAAATGACCGACCACGAATACCTGAAAATGATAGAACGGGGCCAGTTTAAGCGAAAGCGAAAGGGCGCCGGAAGGCAGCAGGATCTGCTTTAAAGAACACCTTTTTAACATCACGCAGGCGCCAGTAAATCAAAATAATTTGCGGCTTTTGGGATAGTCAGGCGCCTGCAGTGGTGTTTCAAATCATTTAACAAAAAAACCATGAAAATTAAAACTTACGTTATTATCGTCTCTGAAAAATTCCCTGGTAGCCATCCCAGAGCCGGAGAACCTACGCAGTTTCAGGACAAAATAGAGACTGGGCGAAAGATCCATACTATACGGCAAAACGTAGACCTATGGAAAGGGCGGATAGATAAAGTGGCGGCTGGTGAGGCTGTTATATCTATTCGGAAATGGTCGGGGCTGCCCTATCGTAGTAAGCAGCAGGAAATACTGGTGCTGGGTAAAGACGATGGGGTAGGGCTGCAGGTGGTTACGCCAGTAGGTAAAAACATCGTAGTAGTTAACAGCCCAGGGCTGGACGAAGCGAACGCTTTTATAAACAGGACTGCCCTTGCAGAGAACGACGGGCTAACCAGGGCAGATTTAGATGGCTGGTTTAAGGGCTGGACAGGCGGCGATAAGGCTATAATTCACTTTAGCGCCTGGCGTTACAAAAACCCTTACAGCATATCTATAGGCGAATTTGACCGCGCCCTGAAAAGTACAGGACTATGATAGACGATATAATGCTAAGCCCACGATTTACTACTTCATAAATTTCTATAAATGACTTTTGTATCCCCTACCAGAGCGCCGTTTAATTCTACTACCGGCGAAGTAGAAGACGCCCCTATCAATATGGGCCACGTAGCCAGCTTTCGGCGGTGCAGCGGGTACCACAGTAACCGCGAAACGTATCACGGTATCAGGTTTAACCTATCTAACGGCTTAACGCTAGAATGGCATTTTGCCACCCTGGAAGACAGAGAAATAGACTGGGGTAGCCTGATGGCCCTCTGCACTATGCGCCACCAGCAAAGCCAGCGGGTAGTATCCTGCCGGCCGCTACCTTCACCTAGAAAAAAAGGCAACAAATGAGCCATATTAAAAACATCCACCCTTTACGCCCAGGCGCAAGTTTAACGCTGATGCAAAAGCGCCAATTAGACGCTTTGCTAACTTTAGCGCTAGAACTAATAATACCAGAAGATGAAAAATAAAGCGATTAGCGTAGCCAGGGTTAGCGATATTGACCAGGCAGACAACACTTCTATAGGCGCCCAGCACGACGTTAACCGTATGGTTATGGAGGGTAAAGGCTATGAGGTTATACGGGAGTTTTCTGAAGTGGTTAGAGGCGGTGACGATAGGGCGTCTGTTAAAGAGGCGCTAGAGTTTTGCAAGCGCCACAACAGCCGGCGCCGGCCTAAATCAGACTGGGTAACTATCCTGGTAGTACATTCCCTTTCCAGGTGGTTTAGGGATACCGAATTAAGCGGCTACTATCGCTACCTGTTTCGGCAGGTAGGCGTAGATGTGCAGGCGGCTACCGAATGGACAGATAAAGAAAAATCTGGGCAGGTGGTTTTGCGGTCACTGCGCGAAGCGATGGCAGAGGAAGAAAGCACCGAGGGCCGGCGTAGATCACTAAAGGGCGTCTACTACACCTGGAAAGCAGGCTGGTACCAGGGACAGGCGCCCAGGGGGTACGTTTTCCTAAAGGAACTAGACAGTAGAGGTAAGCGGATATTTACCCAGGATCCGGATCTGGCGCCATACTACAGGGAGGCCTATACTATGATAGCGGCGGGACTAGAGCCAACGTCTGTATATAACCAGCTGGGCGGCCGGCCTATTTTCGGCGGACTTAGTACCTATTATAAGGCCATCAAAAGCGAAATCTACGCTGGTATGAAGTTCTATACTTCGAAGATACCAGGCCTGCCTGATCTTCGCGTAAAGCTAAACGTAGAAGCTATAGTAGACCTTCACACCTGGCAGCAGGCGCAGGCGCAGCAGCTAAACGGTAAGAAAGGGACAGTAAACGCTTCTGGCGATAGCGCCTACTTCGCTAGCAAGTCTTTCCGCTGCGCCTGCGGTAGCGCCACTACCCACGAAACCAGCAAAGGTAGAAACGATGTTTATCACTACTACCGCTGCAGTAAGAACCAGAAGCACGGACGAAACAGGGTAGGGCGCGTTCACGGCTTTATTGCTACTATCTTTTCCAGCCTGGAAATGAGTACAGCGGCAAAGGAGTACCTGCAGGCGCAGGCGGCGGAAAAGGTAGGCCAGCTGGTAAAGGATGTTAGCGGCAGGATAGGACAGCTTAAAACATCACTGGACGGCCTGGAGCAGCGCAGAATGAAAGCGCTAAAGCTATTTGCTGATGAAAAGATAACGGCGGAAGATTACGAGGTATTCAGGGAGGAAAGCGAAAAGGTAAGGGCAACAATAGCCCGGCAGCAGTTTCTGCGAGACAACCAATACCAGCTGATACCTAAAGTTCTAAACCTGTTTCTAAGCCTGGGTACCCTTTACGACCAGTTAGACGGTAATCAGCGTAGAGCGCTGCTAACCATGCTTTTCCCTGCAGGGTTCTATGTTACTACTGAAAAGCCTAACGATGAAATACTAGCCTGTAGAACCACCAGAATCAATAGTATTTTTAGCCTAACTGATTCGGGTATTATGCAATACGTACAGATAGAAAAAGGGCCAACACCGTTAGGTATCAGCCCTTTACAGAACGCTGGCGGATTAGGCCAGCAAAACGTACCAGAAGCGCCAGAGGCGCCGCTACTGCCGTATCAGGGGCAAAATAGCGTTGTGTACCCGCAACCGGACTACAATCGAACCGCAGAAGATTTTGCAGCCTTTAATCGGGTCTACCAAACTATACAACATTTACTACCTGCAGCCTAGCCTGTGGAACTGGCTAGGGGTGAAATGATAGAACACATTGAACAGGCAGAGGTAGAGGCGGTAAGCCTGGATTTAATTAAAACAGATTAAGCAATGAAAGACCTAAAGACAATAAAGCTAATTCTGGATAAGGCAAACGCTGGCGATTTTGACGCCTGGGTAAATACTTTAGCCAGGGTAACAGACGATGCTGCAGGGCTTGGTATTACCTATAGGGTAGGCCAGGTACTTGTTAGCGCAGAGTTTCTACAGGCGGTCAGGGATAGCCCAGCGTTTTACCAGCAGCACCTGATGAACGAACTACAGGTGCGTACAGTTAAAAGTAGCTGGATAAGCATACAGGACAGACTACCAGAGACTACCAGCGATGTATTAATACTTACCCAGGGCTTTTTAGTAGAGCAGGTAGTAGGCAGGTATAGCGGCAAGTGGTTAATGGAACTGGGCTATAACTACTGCCAGGCAGATCCTGCAGCGCCCCAGGTCGCAGAACTTCACACGGTATTTAAGGTAACGAACGTAACCCACTGGCAGCCGCTGCCTGCTGCGCCAGAGATTAAGGCGCCTGCGCCGTGCGGCTTTACTGATTGTGACGGCTGCGGCCAGATGTGTGTATCTGGAAAGCGTAAAACGTAGCACCATGCCACACCTAAAGAAACCTACCAGGCGGAACTACCAGCCACCACGAAAGCGGGTACCTACAGGAAACCAGAAGTTTCTTAATAGCGAGGCCTGGCGCAGAACTACGAGACTTTGCAGGCAGCTGCGCCCTTTATGCGAGGTTAGCGAGGCCATAGGGGTAGACGCTGCTGCGCAGGTTACTGATCACGTAATAGCTAGGGAGTTTGGCGGCGCAGAATTTGACCGCAGAAACCTAATGGTAATGACTAAACACTATCACGATATAAAGTCTGGCATGGAAACGCACGGGCCTTTCCTGCAGACGATCAGCACACCCAGGGGACTGGTACCTGCTGATCGAAGCGAAGCGATTAGGCGGCTAACTGGAGGGGGTAGGGGGTAGGTCCATCCCTATTGGGTCCGCCGGCTTTAT
>Ga0070748_1000244_pt1 | contig 27610 bp, 31 predicted proteins | sample VirMetDEL_Nov_12_FD_77015 | JGI IMG/M metagenome (GOLD analysis project Ga0070748, IMG submission 77015) | Aqueous microbial communities from the Delaware River and Bay under freshwater to marine salinity gradient to study organic matter... | ecosystem: Environmental > Aquatic > Marine > Coastal... | reverse complement strand
CTAACCAACGTCGTCGGTCAGCTCGACAGAACATTCGACAAGCTCAGCTCGCACGTGCTCAGGCAATGGCAGGAGCTGAAGGAGCAGGATCGGGAGGTAGTTCAGGAGCTGCTGGCGGTATCGGTTCGATTGGCTCGAGGCTAGGTGGGGCACTAGGACACTCGTCCCAACAGTCTAACCTATCCCAGATCGTATCTAAGCAGAATCAACGAGCGGCTACATGGTCTGGCGTTGCCCAACTAGGAAGCCAAGCATTCAGTGCACTCGGTGGCTTCGGAGCTATGGGATCAGGTAAGGCCCCTGATCTCGGTGTCGGCGCAGACGTACAGTAAGGTATATTAAATGGCAGACGGTCCAATCACTGAGCACGAAGCGAGTCTCGACCCACTGAACCTAACGGCTCAGGCTCGTAAGTACATCAGTAAGCAACGTGCAGAAGATGAGGCGACCGCCATTAATATGGTAGGGAATGTTCCTTCGGAGGTAGTCGAAAAGGCTATCTCTGAGGGAGACCCTTCTATTGTACGTGGTGTCAAGACAGAAGTAGCTAAGAATACAGCCACTGCTCCAGCACAGATCGCTCAGGCAGGGTTTGAAGCGGATAAAACTCCTGAAGAAACTGCTTTACTACTAGATGATGAGGCTGACAAGCAACGCCAGTTCTTCTCCACACAGGATAACCTGTACATGGAGCAGGCAATCGCTCTTGGCGACCCTCTCATTGACGCTACTACTACACGTCTTGCCACGAACCTACAGATTGGACAAGAGAAGTTCGAAGCTGCTATCGCTGAGGTCATGGAGGACTCCGGGTTCACCGGTTATGCTACCGACTTTATCGATCGGTACTTCGTACGTGCTGTCCCTATCGGTGGCTACGAGCAGATCACCAACCGTAATGAGCGGAAGGGACAGGAACTACTCACTGCTGCCATGACTATGGACGCTACACAGTACGAGCAGTTCATCGAAGGCTACGTCGCGGACCTACGCAACGAAGGGTTCTTCAAGTCCGACAACATCTTCGCCTTGGCTGATGGCCTAGCGGAGTTCGGAAACGCTGGGTACGACGACCATGAGCTGATGAACCGTACGTTTGGTGTCATTGACGTGGTTGCTGCACCCCTCGCAGCCCTCAAGGCTGTCCAGCTGGTCAAGGCTACGACCCCTCTACGTAGGTTGGCCGCACTCAAGGGTCCAAAGGCCGCTGGGGAGGCCGCTGAGCGCCTTGCGCAGGGTCCTACGCCCGCTCCTAGGACTGTCAACGACCTGAAACCAGAAGTAATGGACCCCGGAGCACCGGCACCTGTTAAGGTACCCTCCAATGTGGGTGTCCGTATCGCTAATGAAAACCATCTTGTAGATGAAATCACCGATGCCACCTCGAAGGGTGTGCTTGGACGTGATGTCAACGCCCCTGAAGTACAGCGGGCCTACACTGAGGCGATTGACACGCTTCGTAAGACCACAAACAACCCGATCGTTAACGTACGTCACCCCCTCCGCTCCGATGTGACGGGGAACATCAGGATGAACCTCACCTTTGGTACGCCAAGGACTGGTTCCCCTTATAAGACCGAGCGTGGTGCCGAGAATATGGCACGGAAGATGCGTGAGAACTACCCTACGGCCAAAGCTGTGCAGGTAGACCCCGCAGATGCAGGCAAAGGGTTCTATGTTGAGCTTGAGGAGATCCTCGATCCAGCCGCATACGTGGATGAACTACCCACGAAGTCAATGATGAACGCAGTAGGCACAGCCCTAGCTCGTTTCACTGGCTCTAAGAATGCGACAGAGAGCACACTCCTAAATGACCTCGCTATCATGGCAGAGGGTGCAGTAGGTCTACTGAATAACGGACGTGCTATCAAGAAATCAATGAAGGTCCTGAACGGACTGAACAGTGAGTCTCAGAATACCATCTCTAAGGTCTTCAAGCAGCTGCGTGACGGCAAGGACTCCTTCATCCGTGAGCACTACACAGATTCAGACTTCGCTATCCACTTCGCTGCACACCACCCGACAGGGGCGAAGCCTACACAGAAGGATCTTGATGCATTCAACGAGATTCTCTCTATCAACGATGCTGCTTTCATGATGAAGGCACACAACCGTATGCAGAAGTACATCCGGCAGGGCTTCTATGGCCTGACATTGCCCGATGGTACCCGTATAGCCGGTAAGGTGACCGATGAGGCCCTAGGAACAGAGAACATCGTCGATGTCTCCCAAGGCACAATCATGATGAAGAAGGACCTGCACAAGAACACGAAGGTTTGGAAGCTAGATCGTCCTCTCGAGGGTGGTGGTGAGTATATCGTCAATCCTCATAAGGTGAACGCCTTGACCCACACTGACGTGCTGGGCTACAATGCGGGTGGCCGTCGTATTAACCCTAATGCCAACTACTTCGTGACTATCGGCACGTTCAGTCCTCGTGCGTTCCTCACTACCGTCACAGATGCACAGGCTGCACGTGCCGTAGAACAAATAACGAACATCCAACGTGCCATCCGTGAGGCTGGCGAAGGGATCATTGACTCAAAGGCTGTTGATGACGTTATCAGGGCCAACAATGAGTGGAACCCTGAGATCCAAGACCTCGAGTCCTTCTCCCTCTTCGCTAAGGAGAAGAAGCTGGACATGACGAAGGAAGTCACCTTCAAGACCCGTGACGGTGAGATCCGTACCGGTGAGATTGATGACATGATGTCCGAGAGCTGGGATGAGTACGTAGCCCACAGTCTGCACCGTGCAGATGACTCGCTTACCGACTTCGGTGGTGGTGAGGCTATGAACTACGACCCAGTACAGGCTATGTTCCGGGACTTCGGCTCCGCGGCACAGCACTTCGCACACAACGTATACACCAACACAGCTATCGAAGCATGGCTCAAGGCTGCACGACGCAAGGGTTCAGGCTGGGACGTAGCTCCCGGTGGTGACTCACGACGTGCCTTCGAGTCTGTAGATAAGCCATCCGAAATACACAACAAGAGAGCTAAGGAGCTGTGGCGTCAGCACTCAATCATTAAGAACCGCCTAGGCATCAAGTCTCACGTCTTCCAGAAGATGGAGTCCTTCGGCTCTGATGTACAGGAATTCGTGATGGACAAGACAGGGAAGAACGTGCTGGCACGGGACCCTTTCGCCAACGTAGCCAACAAGGTGCTGGCAGTGGGTTTCCAAGGTGCGTTCGGACTGCTGAACACAGGGCAGTTCTTCGTTCAAGGCTTCCACATGGCCACAATCGCAGGTATCACTGCTGATCTTAAGCTGGCACCCGGTGCTGGCATGAGAGCTATCGGTATGGCCCCTGCTACTCGTCTCATCCTCCTTGGGGCTAAGACTGCAGACGAGGAGGCCCTCATGGTTGAGCGGTTGGCCGCGTTTGCTGGTCAAACGGTTGACGAGATGAAGGAAACAATCGACTACATCCGTGTATCTGGGCGTAATGAGCTGCAAGGCAGCCTCGTTGAGGAAGGAACCGGAGCACAGTGGAACTTGTCAGGCTGGAAGGGCGAGAGCTATCTCCCCTCTAAGCTGCAGGACACCCAACGTGCACTGGGTAAGGGTAAAGATGCAATCCTCAAGGGTGGTCTTGTGCCATTCACCGAGGGTGAGCGTTTCTCCCGTCTAACTGCCATCAATGCAGCCATCATCGAGTACCGTGCCGCTAACCCCGGTGCCAAGCTATCCACCGCACAAGCTAAGAGGTGGATCTCTCGTCGTGAGCAGGCCCTCTCCTTCCGTATGTCCAACGCCAACCGTGCAACTATGCAGGAAGGCTTCGGTAAGATGCCAACCCAGTGGTTCGGCTACACCATGCGGGCTATGGAGGCCGTAATCATCGGTCGTGACTTCACTGTGGCAGAACGTGCCAAGGCAGCACTGGTCCTGTTCCCAATGTTTGGGCTGACAGGTATGGGTGCTGCTGCAGTCACTGATGCACTAGCAGAGAAGATCGGTGTAGAACCTGCAGGTCAGGCATATACTCTGATTAACCGCGGTGTCGCAGATTACCTCGTAGATGCGATCACCCAAGGTGAGGTAGAACTCGCTCTGGCTGACCGTCTTGCTCCTATCACCCTCCTCGCTGACGTATGGGCGGGTGTCCAAGGAGAGAAAGCACCATGGGAGGTGGCACTAGGCCCCTCGGGAGACATCGGTGGTAATATGATCAAGGCTGCTGTCCACGCGGCAGGTGAACTGGTTAATGGACACTCCGTCTCAGCTACTGAGGACGCTGTACGTGCAGCCCGTCAGTTCTCTGGTGTCAACAACATGTTCCAAGCGTACGGTATGCTCCAGAATGGTGTATACCGCAGCAGGACAGGGGCCACCCTGCCATTTGAGATGGACACAGGTGATGCTATCGGTCAGTTCCTAGGGTTCACCCCTCGTGAGGTCAGTGACTGGTACAAAGAGAAGAAGTGGTCCTACAAGGATAGCCGAGAAGTCAAGGACTACGCCAAGGGCATAGAGGCTGACTTCAGTCGTGCCGTAGAGATGTGGCATAACGGCGATACAGAACGTGCACTTAAGTTTATGCACGAGATGGAGCTGAAGATTGCTTTCTCAGGTTTCTCTATGTACGACCAGATACAGATACGTAGGGCTATGCGAGACAAGGCTAACCGAGAGGTTCCTAAGATGATCATCGAACACTATCGTCGAGAGAACCCTTACCGTGCTGAAGTCGTAGAAAATCAACTAGGAGGCAAGTAATGCCTACACTATCACCTGACGTAGACTTCAATGTCGCCTCGGAGGCACCTATTGCACCCGTGGATTACAGCGGTTTGGCCCGATTGGTCGGAGATGGCATATCCAGTGCTGTAAAAGCCCAAGAGGTGGACAGTGGGGCACTGGATACGGAGCTAATGCGTGGGCTGAAGAAGGTCCGCATGCTCCATGACAGGGGTAGGAGTTCTGAGGGCCATGCCCTTGAGAGTGACCTGCTCACGAAGTACACAGCAGCAGGAGGCAGCCTTGGTTCCACTCGGATTAAGACTGCAGTCCAAGCTATCACTGGTCGTGACCCGGAGGACTTCGGTAATACACCTGAAGAGGTGGCATTGCAGGAAACACTCAAGTCAGATCAGTACCAAGCTGCCCTTATCGGCACGTACGCCACGGATCGTGACCTAACCCCAGAAGAGCGTCGTGACAAGGCTCTCGGTGTACTCAGCATCAAGGAAGGACGGGCCGCTATTCTCGAGCAGGCTGCGTTCAACTGGACTGCGGAGGGTGAAGCTGCCCTCATGGGTACAATAGATGACTTCGAAAACACAGTCTTCGGGGGTGCTTTCCTTAATGCTGCCAATGGCGGTGAGCTTACGCTTGAAGACACACAACAGGCCCAAGGCGCACTCATAGAGTTCCGCAGAGGTATTGAATCACGTCGCCCGGCTAACGTATCTAATGAAGAATGGTCTTCGGTAACAAAGAGGCTTGACCAAACTGCTGGTCAGCTGAAATTCTTCTCTGACTTGGCATCCAACGAGAACGTAGGTGCTCGTGCTATCTCTGACATCCAGATGGCTATCAAAGCTGCAGACATTCCGGACGTCCAGAAGAACTGGTTGCTCAAGATGGCTACTGCGGACCCTCAGTACCTGCAGGAAATGTCCATGATGCCCTCCGAAGTGGTTGAGATCATGAGTTCACTGCAAATGCCTGAAGGTGGAGGACTGACACCGGGTCAGTTGAGGGATGCAAGCATCACCGACCCCTACCCACAGGGCAATGCCAAGGATATGACGTCTCAGCAGGTATTCAACGACCTGAACAACATCAGCAAGGGTACCCAGTTCACTGGGGACATGAGAAACAACGAAGATCTACGTAATGCATGGGGTACGGCTACCACGATGGGTCTCTCCAATCTTAATGAGCTGGCTGAGCGAGGTGAGTGGCTTACGGGAGAGCAGTACGAGAAGGTCTTCAACGAGAAGTTCTTCGAACAGCTGAATTCCATCAAGGATACTGATCCTACCCTCTATGAGGCTGTCAGTAGCCGTGCACAACGTGCTCTCACACAGACAGGGAACGCGCTACAGGCCCGTCTGAAGTCTGTGGGTGCCAAGGTACCTGCTGACCTCGACACAGCCTCTGGTGAGTGGATACTACGCCCTGAAGGGGTACGCCGTAGTGGTGTACCACCTAATGTAGCCGATCACCTGATTGCTGCAGCTGTAGCTGAGTACGGTGGTGACGAGCAATCAGCTCTCACGGCCATGATGAATGAAGAAGGGGAGCTATTCCCCGGTGATCGTAGGTCTCAGTCTGCATACGCCCAAGTCATGGGTGATCAGGAGGACAACCTCCAGCGGGTAGGTCAACTGACCAACAGCATCAACACTGTTCTGGGTATTCAGGGCACACTGACTGATGCACGTGGTCGTCCACGCGCTGGTGACCCTGAGCAGTCCAGCCGATTGCTACGTCTCGTCGATCAGAAGGAGGGCGGTGGAGATTACAACACGCTCTTCGGTCATTCACAGCGTGGTCAGGGTGCCTTCGAAGGTGTCAACGTATCGACCATGACACTGGGTGAACTCGCTGAATTCTCCAATACCTCGGGCAACTATGGTAACTGGGTGAAGGAAGAGCTGCGCAGGGCAGGCAAAGATCCACGTATCGCTACCCCTATGGGTCGTTACCAGATCGTAGGCACTACCATGCGTCAAGTAGCCAAGGAAATGGGGCTATCTGATAACACTGTGTTCACCCCGGCTGTACAGGACGCCATGTTCCACCACATTGCGAGGAAGGCCCTAAGTGGGAAGACCTCCGCGGCACAGAAACGTGCTGCAATGCGTGGTCAGTGGGACGGCTTCAAGTCTGTCTCTGATCCACAGCTGGATCGTGCTATTGCTGAGTTCGAAGGGTCTGAGTCCCCATCCTACGAGGTAGAGACACGCGCAAGCAGAGCTGATGTCGGTGGCATCGGTGCTCGTATCTCCGAGGATAGCCAAAAGCCAGATGATGGTGGAGATACAGTAACCTCTACAAACACAGCACCACAAGTGTCTGTTGCTCCTACTCCTAGACCTGATGCAGCTGAGTTGGCTGTCGATCCGGGGGTAGCTTCGGAGGAGAAGGGTGAGGGGGAACGCACAGCCTCTCAGGTAGCCACAGAGATGAGTAAACAATTGGCAGAATCGGTAATGAGTAAGCTGTCCGCTAAGGACAAGCGTATCTTGGCTGCCAATGGTGTCAAGGCTGAAGACCTAGAAGTCTTCGCTAGTGTAGAAGAGGCAGAGAAAGCCCTAGCTGACGGTGAAGTACCAAGTGGTACCGTGTACGTCACAGGAGACGGCAAGGTCCGTAAGCTGGAGGCAGAGTAATGCCAAGTGTTCAGTTGACGGCAGCCCCACGGGGTGTCAAGAGTTCCATCCTACGTACATTCGAAGAGGAGGTAGCCTACCAGATAAGTAAGGTGGCCGTAGCTCCGGGAGAAAACGGTAGAGATGGTGCAGACGGTGCAGATGGACGTGAAGGACGAAGCGGTGAAGATGGAGGCCAAGGGCCAAAGGGACAAGACGGGCGTAGTGGACAGGACGGTCTCGGACTCACTTGGAAAGGGACTTGGAACGTACGCGATACTTTTAACGTGAACGATGTGGTTAACTATTTGGGTTCTACCTACATAGCTGTCGCATCCAACGTTAATACGCAGCCGAATAGCTTCAGAGAGATCTGGAACTTGATGGCTTCAGCTGGTGCATCAGGCAACGACGGAGCCGATGGTGCAGATGGCGCAGATGGGGGCGGTGCAGCTGCTCTCAAGTGGAATGACTATGTTATGAACTGGTCATCCGAACCGACACAGGTGGGGACAACATCAGAGGGTCAGGTATTCCTGTACACCTATGACAATGGCACAGCTTATCGCCTGGTTCCTACAGATGGTATCTCAGTGGATACTTTCTACGATACGTTTAGTGTTGGCGTACTTTCTGGGTTCATTGTGGACCGGGGAATGGAAATCTAACAAGGAGAAGACAATGGCTTTTACAGCTACCGACTGGTCCATTACCCTTGGCGGTGACATCCGCTATATCGGTGATGACCACAACGGAGCAGCGCCATCATATGCCACTGTGATCGAACTACACAGGGCACTGCAAGACTTTGCGGATGATGCGACTGCTTCCGGTGACGACCTCATCGACATCACGAGTGACACCCCTTCTGAACGTTCGACTGATAACATTATTACTCTGGTTAACGGGTATAATGTAAACGCTGCGGCTATTGAGCACCTGTACGATGGTACTATTGCTCAAGGCGGTGGTGCAGAACGTTGGGATGGCATCACTAACTTTGGTAACCCGGAAATCGAGATCGGTATCATCCAAGACGGAGCCGTACTGGCTGACGATTGGTGGAACGACGGTGGTTTCCATGGTACGACTACAAGCGGGTCTACATCTACCCTTGTCGACACTGGCTCAGGCTGGACAGTTGACGAATGGACTGGCTATGTGGTGCGTAACATCACAGATGGCTCACAGGGCCTGATTACCTCCAACACGGCAGACACACTGACTATCACGGACCTCATGTACGGTGGTACAGCTAACACCAACGCTGCATCGGACGTATTCAAGATCAGTAAGGGTGTTAACGCAGATGCTGCGAACGGTGTGTCACACCGCTTCATGATTAAGACAATCACTGGCTCTGCTTCTATTGACGGACGGAAGATACTCGGCTTCAACCGTACGTATGGTAACACCTTCGGTGAATTTACGATTAACGCTGCTGTTCAGGGTATTAACGTCCTCGCTCTATCGGACGGTGGTGACCTAAACAACGCTACTGTACCTAACGCTCTCTACAACTCGATCGCAGTGGCTACCTTTGTTGCACCATTCACTACCATCACGAACCTCAACGTTGGTTACAATGGTCTTGATGTTGATAACAACACGGTCAACGAGTTCTACTACAGCGAGTGGGATCGTGGTACTGCCTCTATCAACCAGTTCTACGAGTACACTAAGTATGTCACACGCTACAAGGGTGAAACAGGTACCCTGTATGGCCTCGCACCTGCTCTCTATCGTGGTATCACGCATGAGATTGCTATCACCGGTGTCGGTGGTACATGGGTCGAGCCTGAGTCTGTCTCTTGGACAGGTGGAACGGGTCAACTGCTTGCAGTAGATAACACAGCGGGTGCTTCCACGACTACCATGTGGATACAGGTCCTAACAGGGTCTGCACCTACTTCCGGTACTGTTACAGGTGCTGGTGCGGCTACTGGTACAGCTACTGGTGCTACTGCACGGCCACTATCGCAGCCATTCTCCGGCCAGTCTACTGGTTCGGCTCTGATTGGTTCGTACGGCCTAGGTATCCAGACTGCTGACCTTACGTCGAGTGACTTGCTTACTGACCTGACCAACACCACACGTCAGCCACCTAACAACGTGACCTTCTCGGTTGGTGGCCTAGTGATCGGTGAAGACAGGGTTCTCGTTACCCCTGAATTGGCCGGTGTCATCGATACCACGCAGTACACCCTCAACGGTGCGCTAACTGGTGCAGCTGTAGCTGCGGTCGTGGTCAACGGGACCATTGGCTCAGATGCTGAGCAGCCGGGTACTATACGAGTAGTCAATGACTCTGGGTTCGAGGTACTTCTACCCTACACCTCCTTCACTGGGTCTACCTTCACGCTCACTGGCACCTACGACTTCTCAGGTATCAACGAGAATGATGGTGCAGCCACTAGCAACGGTGTGTTTATAACATACATCGATAAGCTGGCTACTGCTACTACTGAGTCGTTCACGGTGGTCTACGATGCTGACATTGACCTGTTCATCAGGGTCAGGGATGGGGCAGGTACGCCTATTATCCCATTCGAGACGACTGGTACTCTAACCACGGCTGGTGGTTCTACCACTGCCATCCGTACTTCTGACGCATAAGGAAGAACCATGGCCGCTGCTACCTACGCCACCGACCTTACCCTAATGGATGACGCTGACGCTGTGGGCAACTACTCTGCCCTCGGCGGCGGTGCCTCTGCCCTCTCGGATGAGACCGACTACTTCATAGAAACACCACAGTGTGTGTCTAAAGCCGGTTTCACTGCCACTACCAAGGGGTTCATAACCAACACGGGGACACACACTGTCACTTCTGGTGACGCTATCTTCGTGTGGGGTAAGCAGAACAACAGGAACCTTATGGATACTGTTGCTGCTGGTGGTATGCAGCTGATTATAGGTAACGACACGTCTAACTACGACCATTTCTATGTGGATGGTAGTGATAGCGACGGGTCTGACTTGGCTGGGTGGCGTACGTACGCTGTCGATCCGACTCAGACCCCTAGCACTACGACTGGCACCGTCACTACCACTGACCGTGTGGGTTTCCTTTGGAAGATCTTGGGTTCCGGCTCACTGAAAGGTAACCCTAACGCTATGGACGTGTCACGACATGGCCGTGAGCTTACATGTATCGACGGAGACTTGGGCAATGGCTACGCCACCTTCGATGCTGCGGCTGTGTTCGATGGTAATACTGCTCGTCGCTGGGGTATCCTAACTCCAGTGGCGGGTGGCTACCAATTCCATGGTGCCTTCGTTATGGGTACTGTGGCTACAGCTACAGACTTCCGGGACAGTAACCGTAACATTGTTGTGCTCGAGGATGCCTTCGTTCCTGCCACCTTTAACGAGTTTGAGATAAGGAATGCAAGTTCCAATGTCGAGTGGACAAACATCACAATCCAACACCTCGGGACTACTTCCCCTAGTGTGTTGACGCTGGACGTGGGTACGTTCACTGGTCTAGGCTGTACTTTCGTGGACTGTGGAACTACCAGCTTCGCTACTACCTCTGCTTGCACGTCCTCCACATGGGACGGGTGTGGTATTATTACAGCTAACGACGCTGACCTCACTGGTTCTAATGTATCAGGCTACGAAGGTACTGCTAATACAAGTTCTCTCATCTGGGACGTAGCTACTGATCCCGATGGTGACCTAGACAACATGACGTACACGATGGGGACTGCTCTCACCCATGCTATCGAGTTCGGTACCACCAGCCCACTGACCATGACCCTTAGAGGCTGTGATTTCAATGGGTACAACGCTACTGGTACCAACGCAGCTAATGACAGTATCTTCCACGTCAAGCGCACCACAGGCACAGTGACTATCAACCTTGTGGGCTGTACGACTGATGCGTCAGGCTTCAGCTACCGCACAGATGGGGCTACAGTGGTACTGGTACAAGACCCAGTGACTACGACCATCACGTGCATCGACGCTGTTACCAAGGCCGCAGTACAGAACGTACGAGTGCTGCTTGAGGCTGACACAGGTGGGCCATTGACTGTAGGTGACGACATCATCTCCGCTCTCACTGATGTGAACGGGAAGGTCACTGACACTAGGACATTCGCCTCTGACCAGCCTGTCCTTGGTAAGGCTAGGCTATCCTCCAGTGGAGGCGCACTGTACAAGACAGGAGCTATCAGTGGCACCATTAGCTCTGTCTCTGGGTTCTCAACCACAGTGCAGATGATCTCCGATGAGTGAGATAACGCACCGTAACGTACTACGGATGGTGGATGCCCATAAGGCAGAGAAGGGACGCATCGATGTCCTCGTCAACAAGACACAGGCCCTTGAGGTACAGGTACAGAGCCTCCTGATTAGGCTCGAGAAGGCAGAGAAGAAGGCCAACATCGCCTTCGCACTGGCACAACAAGGGAGGCTGTAATGGCTATTACGATCAACTGGGGTACTAAGGTTATCTCTGTACCCCAAGCTGACCTCACCCTTGTCAGTCCTAATAACTACGACCTTGACCTTGATGTCTTTAGGAATAGACTCAACGACCTGCAAGATGATGAGCAGGGTATCACATACGACAGGGTGTATGTCTACACTGCACCCTCTACCCTCGGTGGTGTGACATATGCTTCTGTTGTACGGATCATCAATGGCTACACTGTCACCTTCGAGGATGGACAGTACGCTGTCAACCTAGTAGGAGGCAACTCCAACGTAGGTGACGTGGTTAACCTGAACCAAGTGTCAGTAAGATCGAACAACTCAGCGGGCCTAGTATCCCTGCGTGAGCTACTGCTGTCACTAGAAATCATCAACCAAGGGATACAGAATAGTTCACTTGTTATCCCACATACAGTGGATCTACCATGACCTATAGACTAGGAAGACGTAGCGTACGCCGCCTCAGAGGTGTACACAAAGACCTCGCGGATGTAGTGGAGAGAGCTATCGAGCTTACCCCTATCGACTTCACGGTAGGCGAGGGCATGCGTACTCTAGCTAGGCAGAAGAAGTTAGTGGCTGAAGGCAAGAGCACCACACTGAACTCACGCCACTTGACTGGACATGCCGTAGACCTATGGCCACTGCACGATGGGCAGCCCTCGTGGAACTGGCAGCACTATTACCCCATGGCCGATGCCATGAAGCTGGCAGCAGAACAACTCGACATCCCCCTCGAGTGGGGTGGTGACTGGATCTCCTTTAAGGATGGTCCGCACTTCCAACTCCCACGTAAACAGTATAAATAGATGAGACATCCAATGATAACCCAAGCCACAGTTGACACGTCGACGAATGTAGTCGCTGCCACTGCAATAGCATCCCCCCTGTGGCTCGGATACGCCCAAGGGCTATCGGACATGGCCGAGTGGGCACTAGCCCCACTAGGTGCCTGCTGGTTGCTCGTGCAGATCGTTCTCAAGATCAAGGAGTACCGTCGTGGACACGCCAACGACCGTAGAGTTGCAAAGAGGTAAGCGAAGGACTGCTTTCCGCACTGAACTGGTAGCACTAGGCGTACTCGCTCTCGCTATCCTAGACTATGGAGGTACAAGCGATGTCTTTGTCATCACATTCCCTGCACTACTCACGTATGCTGCTGCTCTTCGCGGTCTTGACGCTAAGTTTAAGTAGCTGTAGTCCGACCCAACTGCTAGGCACACTGCTAGGCGGGGGTCCTAACGTGAATGGACAGATAGGTCAGGTCAACCAACAAGGTTTGAACATCACCACGGAGGCACCATCTGTTACTGTGCGTCCGAAGGGTCGCATCGATCACCTTGACCAGTCCACAACGAACAACACAGAGGTAGACCCATGGTTGATCCTCTTGCTGATACTAGGGTGGCTCGCACCATCTCCGGGTGAGATCAGTAGACGCATCAAGAATATCTTTAGGAGGAAACCGAATGCCTAGTAGCAAGGGTTACGTACGAGACTACACACAAGAGTACAAGACAGCTAAGAAGCGCAAGGAGGTTAGCTCTGGATCGAACGGTGACAATGCCAAACGTAAGGCAGCCCGGAGGAAGATGGAGAAGTCTGGTCGGGTGAGCAAGGGCGACGGTAAGGACGTTGCACACAAGGATAACAACCCGAAGAACAACTCACGTAAAAATCTAGCGGTCCAGTCCAAAGGAAAGAACCGTTCATTCTCAAGAAAAGGAAAGAGATAATGGGAGCTAAATCATCTGCTTCATTCAAGAAGGTCAACAGTAAGGCAATGAAACTACTGGGAGGGATCAAGGATGCCCTCACTGGTGGCCCCGGTAAGAGGGCAGGCGCTAAGGCTGGTGATCTACTGCTCAACATGCACAAGAAGAAACGATAAAAGAAACCCCCTGCACCGTGAGGCACAGGGGGTTTTTCGTTACCAGAAGGGTACTCGTGGGAAGAAGTAGTTCATCCCTAGGGTACCCACCGTTACAAACACAATCACTAGGAGTGGTAGGAGTAGGAGCCTCTTCAGGTCCTTATCCATAGGCCCACACCATTGTCCATGTAAGGAAGATGATGCCGATCAGTGTGTCTTCCATTACTACTCCTCCGGGTTGATGCACTCATCGTATGATGGTGCGGTTGGATCGTAAGCGTTGGTACGACAGAACTCGTCAAGGAAGTTGATTACAAAGTCAGCCGGAATGGCCAAACCAATTACTGTACCTCGTGCTGCTGCCCCCGGTACACCGATGAAGATACCATCGTCGTTGTACATTGAACCACCGGAGTTACCACCGGTCACCCCTGCGTCCACTTGGAGGTAGGGGATTTCTCGTGCACCCACCTTGATGAGTCGGTTCACTGAGGAGATGATGCCCTTCATCACCGTGTTCTCCATCATCATAGGGTTGCCTACAACCCACGCTGTCTCGCCGCGGATCACTGGCTCTTGGCTGATGGTAGCCTGCAAGGAGAAGGGGATCGACTCTTGCTTGAACTGTAGCAGGGCTAGGTCAAGGTCGACATCCCATGCTACTAGGTTGGTGATGTACTGGCTTGAGGACTGCAACGTGTGACCCTCGTAGAACCTCTGGTACACAGGGATAGGCAGGTTATCCGCCACCCTCGTAGAGGTACCGTCACTGTTCTCATGCATGCGCCACTTGATAGCACCGGCAATGCAGTGGTGGTTGGTGAGGATCAGTCGCTCCTTGATGTTGATCAGGGTACCTGAGCACCCGTTACCTACGATGAAGTTCGTCTGATCAATGTGCCTGTTCATGGCACCCAGCTCCCATGCCCCAGCCGTTGTGGCTAGGGTCAGGGCAATGAATGTTACGATACTCTTAAGCATTGTTGTACTCCTCTAAGATTAGTTCTGCGTAGTGGATGACCTTCTCGATGTCTGCGGCCTCTCCCTTCTGCTTGTGTCTTGTCACGTACTTGACGATGTTACCCTCGTACCAACCGAGGTTATTCTGTCGGACGTAATCAATGGGCTGGATAGCCAAGGTCTTGTAGTGGTCTCCTCCTACTTGTTTATCGTGTGCCGAGGGCACTGCGCGGCAAACGGCTGATCGGGGTGCTGGAGGGACGTGGGGTGTGCCAGCGTCCTCCACGTAGCACCTCTTATCTGCGTCCCAAGCTACGTCAGTGTAGCGTCTCAGATCGTCCTGACTTGAATACGGATCGTTCAGTGCCATCCTCGGCTCCTTCCATTACTTGTTGTGCTTCCCATGCTACCGTCTCTCCGGCGATGGTCACTGCTTGCTCGAACCTCATTCGTACCCACGGGTCGGGGATCATTCGTAGGCCCCAGTCTAGGAAGTAGTAGGATAGTTCGTATCGGATGCGTTTCATTCGCAGCTCCTTATTAGTTGGCCTGTGTTCTCATCATACTCAAGGCGACAGGCTCCGTCTTCGAGTGTTTCATTGGGTGTCATCTCATCAACAGTGAGGACTGACCCTGTTACTGCATTGGGTCGGTACGTTGTGCACCCCTTACAACCCAAGTTGTAGGCTAGGGCATACACGTCCTTGAACTCAGTGAAGGAGATGTCCTCCGGTAGGTTCACCGTCTTCGAGATAGAAGAGTCGATCCACCTCTGCGCAGCAGCTTGCATACCGACATGCTCCGCAGGTAGTAGAGTCTGCGCAGTGACAAACGACTCAGGGTATGGTGCATCACCGTGGCGTTCTCGCCACTTCCTTGCTGCATAGTCTTCCACCCGTTCTTCTCTCTTACTCCCATCCTTCTCTAGTACCTTCCTTGTGTATGACATAGCGAAGATTGGTTCGATCCCTGATGATACGTTACCAGCGTAGAGGCTGATGGTACCAGTGGGAGCGATCGAAGTAAGCAGCATGTTACGGATGCCATTCCCTTGGATAAGGAACCTAGTCATCTCGCCTATGTTTTGCATGAACCCACTGTCCAACATGCGAGGGTGGTAAGCAGGTGCTGACCCCTTCTCCATAGCCAAGTCGACCGATGTCCTGTACGCCACCTCGGTGATAGCCTGAAGGAGAAGGTCTGTCTTCTCTACCGCTTCAGAGCTACCGTACTTGATACCCATTAGAGCTAGGCATGACGCCCATCCTGTGATACCCAGTCCGATACGACGCTTGGCCTTTGCTTCCATCTCCTGTTCAAAGAGAGGAAACTTAGACACATCGACCACGTTGTCCAGCATACGTACTGCTGTACGGACAGTATGGAACAAGGCATTCAAGTCAAGGCCAGACCAGTCGTCCCTAAGCAGGGCACATAGGTTGATGGACCCAAGCAGACATGCACCGTAGGGTGGTAGTGGCTGCTCACCACATGGGTTCGTAGACGCAATGGTCTCCATGTAGTTGAGGTTGTTCATCTCGTTGATACGGTCAATGAAGATAACACCCGGCTCAGCGTGAGCGTAGGTAGCCATCATAATCTTATCCCATAGCCACCGTGCCATGACTGTCTTGTACACCTTGCCCTCGAAGACAAGATCGAAGGACGTGTCGTCCTGCATAGCCTTCATGAAGTTGTCAGTGATTAGGACAGAGACATTGAAGTGACGGAGACGAGTAGGGTCGGACTTGGCGTCGATGAACTCAACGATGTCTGGGTGATCACACCGCATGGTAGCCATCATAGCACCGCGGCGTGAGCCTGCTGACATGATCGTCTTACACATGGCATCCCACACATCCATGAAGGTGAGTGGACCTGATGCATCTGCTGCTACGCCCTTAACCTCAGCGCCCTTGGGCCTGATGGTAGAGAAGTCGTAGCCAATGCCACCACCCTGTTGCATGGTGAGTGCTGCTTCCTTAAGCATCTCGAAGATACCACCCATGTTGTCAGGTATGGTGCCCATGACGAAGCAGTTGAATAGAGTGACGTCACGTTCTGACCCTGCGCCTGCTACTATGCGGCCTGCTGGTATGAACTTGAAGTCAGCCAAGACATTGTAGAACTCTTCTTCCCAATGGTCTTGATCCTGTGGTTTCTCTGCCTTAGCCAGTGCACCAGCGATGCGTCGCCATGTGTCCTGTACTGTCAGGTCGATCGGTGTACCGTCGAACTCTTTCATCCGGTACTTCTGTTCCCATATCTGTTCCGCTATGGGTGTACGGAATACTGTCTCAGTCATTCATCTTCCCCGTCATCAAAGTAATCTGCTAGGTCAACATGACCCTCGTCCACCAACCACCGTACGATCACGGCAGGGTCGATGTCGTTCTCAGCACACAAGTTATCAAGTCCATAGCTCAGTGCCAACATCTCAATCCTCTTCTGCATTTTCATTCTTTCCATACTGGTAGGCTGTGTCTAGTGTGTCAGAGAGGATGGACACGTAGTCTACCACCGCCTCTGGAATAAACCCTGCAGCGTACAGGGTTCGTTCAAACTCAGCACGTACACGCATTACCCACTGTTCATACATCAGCCATACTCTCTCTTCAAGGCGTCGATGCCAATGAACTGAGGGTTGAAGTAACCATCCTCTACGTCACGAAGGACCACCAGTCCACGCCACCATAGGTCATTGATGTGTCCTGCCCAATCAGAGTTGTAGTCCTGATAGACACCAGACACTAGACCGAACAGCTTCTTACCTGTTGGTGTTGTACGTACAGATAGGTCAGCTGTGTGGCTGTGTCCACACACAGAGCTGGTGAAGTTCTTGGTCACGAGGGAGGCAGCATGGTGTATGCCACCGATAGGTCGGCCCATCACACCACTGATAAAGAAGTGGGCGAAGTCGATGCCCTCCATCGTACGGATGCCCGGTGTGCCACCGTTGTACTCGATCACCTCGTGGTAGTACGAGTCGAAGTCTAGGTTGCGGAAGCTAACACCGAAGCGATCGCCGGCCATCTCACCTGATGACTCAAGGACACGTTTGATACGGTGCTCGTGGTTGCCTTCCAACACAATGCGGTAGGGCTGCTTCCTCTTAGACTTACGAATGGGTGCCCACATTCTCTCTTGGAAGTCAAGATGTGACACGATGTCCTTCTCATAGTTACGTGCATGGAAGGATGCCTTGCCCTTGTCGAAGGTGGAGAGGGAGGCTAGGTCTGCTGCGTCCCCTATGTTCACCACCACGTGGGGCTTGAGGTCCTTGATGAACTCGCCGAGGTAGTCGGCACGATCGTTGTTGTAGTCAGGGTGTGCGTGTTGGTCTGGCACTACCAAGAATGTCTTACTCATTGCGATACCTTTCGAAGAAGTACTCCGCGTCCACCATCACTAGTGGGCTACGGTTGTTTGCTTTGACCACAACCAGTGGCTCTGCCCCCTTCGGACAGTTAGCCACAGCCTGATCGTACAGGGTGTACCCGGCGAAGCGGGCTAGGTTCTTGCACTCGATGGAGACAGGGAAGAGACGACGGGCTGCAGGAGAAAGTTGTACATCCTCCCCGCCTGCCCCCATCGAAGTGCTTCGTATATCATCAGTCTCTAGGTGCTCGGCTAGAGAGAGTAGATGATCACGAACCCATTGCTGGAGCTTACGCCCCTTGGCTTTGGCTGAACTGGGTTTCATTTACAGCTCGGACAGTTATCAAAGGAGGGGGTTACCTCCGTTGCTTTGGGTAGCTTAGCTACAGTCGTGAAGAACTTGGGCTTACCACCATAGTACAGGAACGTACGCAGTGATGGGTGACATACAGTCTTGAAGTCGCAGTAGCTACAGTTCAGAGGAAGCACCCTGTTACCGTTGTCCGTGGCTGCCTTGGCATTGGCCGGGTCACGGATGGGGTTGAACCCTCGTGCTGGTGGCCTGTCCTCTGCTGCCATGGCGATGGTGGCACGGTACTCCTTCTCCTTACCTTGCAGCTCCTCATCGAACCAGTGCTGGTCAAGGCACACCTCTCCGTTGACCTTCTGCATCACCAAGAAAGCTCCACGGTGGGGGTGTACTCGTCCCGGATCAGCTTGGTGTCCTGCGTAGACATAAGATGATAGTTGGCTGAGATAACCAAAGGCATCGTCATCCTTTTTGAGTCCGCCCTTAAATTTTTCGAAACTAAACGGTGCAGCTGATTTGACGTCAACTGTAACGCCGTCGATAACTGCGTCTCGGTGACCCTTAATGCCAAGGATCGATAGTTCATCCTGCATTCCTGCCACGTCATGGCCGCTGGCTTTGGCGAGCGAGAGGACGAGTAGCTCGATAAGATCTCCGTAGAAAAACTTGAGTAGGACGGGGGCAGGTAGAGCTTCACCTTCAGAATTTCGGTGGAGGTGGTACCAAAGCTTCCGAGGGCATGGAGTACCCATGTTTGACATTCGCAGAGACCCCGCTCTTTCTTCAGGGTCTCCTTCGAACCGTTGCTTAAGTATGTCAGACAATCCTCGTCCCATGAATTCACTAACGGTTTCATCCCATCCTCCCTTGGTACGGATGACTGTGTAAATATCTTCGACGAGTGTGTCGATACTCTTAAGTGCTGGCATTCTCTGATGCCTCCTTGTCCTTAGTTATTCGGGAGAGGTACGCTGCACCACTAGCCACTGTCTCCACCAACGCCCAGACACTCTGGTTGCGGTTGTGATTCCTTAGTGACCATGCTTGGTTGATGGTGGGGATACCCATTGCTGCGTTGCCGTTCTCTGTAACCGATGCAATGTAATCTGATGTGTCCGCTAGGTCTGAGGTGTTAACGATAGCCGCGGTAGCTATCACTGTGCTGTTCAATCGGATGTCTATGTAGAGGCTCATTGGCTCTTCCTTTGTTAGGTGGGGACGCCCGACGCCTGCTGCAGAAGCTCGGTGTTTCAATCTGAGTAGTCCCCGACACCGGGATCACACATACAATGTGCTCAACGATTAGCCCGGTGGTCGTATCTGACAGGTAACGTGGGTTAGTCTGTCATATTAGAACGGTAGCTCTGGTTCATCCTCCGTCTCTGCCTCGACAAACTCAAGCACCATGACCTTCATCAGTCGCATACGCTTACCGAACTTGGTATCGTATACCTCGGCGGCGACACGTACTGTTGAGTCATCACCGATCTTCTTCTCAGGTGGCCATGGGTTGCCGTCTCCATCGACTACCACAGGTGGACCTCCCCACGCTGCGTTGGTTGCGTTGACTAGGGTCCGTCGGAACTTAACCGATAGTCCGTCGTCCGTTACACCGGGCTTGACGTCAGGGTTCTTGGCCTTCACCTCTTTGAGTTCGGCTTGGTCAAGGATGACCTCGATGGTACAGGCTGGGGCATAGTCATACTTCGCACCCTCTGCTACACTAGACCCTTTGTCGTAGATGACATCGGATACCTTAGCCCAGCGAGATTTACCTGTTACGTCAATTACATTATCTGCCATGTTGTTTCCTTTTTCATTGGCTCATACATTATAGTACCACATATTTCGTGGTTTGTCAAGGACTTTCTGTAGCCCCGACGAACTTATCTTTGATTCTCTGCTCTCCTTCGTACTTACCTAGGCCAACAAGACCGTGGCCTTTATCCTTAAACCTATCGTAGAGGTCGGTAAGGATACCCATGTTGTACACACCGGCGACACCGTAGCTACCATACGTCAGGGTGTAACAGTTGCCTGACATGGTGGTGCACACATACCCCTCGTCACCATGGTGTGCCTTCACTATGCCTGAACTCATTGACCACGAGTCACCGTCGAGGTACCCCCCTGCCCATGAGGCAAAGATGCGGAAGTGTTCCTCCTCCTCCCGTGGCTTGTGCTTGAGTATGATCCACTTGTTCGGGGTCTCCATCAGTTGTTCTCCTTTAGTTCTGCCTCAAAAATTTTCCGAAGTGCTTTCAATACTCCGGCATTACAATCGGAGGGTAGGAAACCGTACCATTCGTATAGCCATGACTCGAAGTATCTCTCTTGTTCATCATCCATCAGTGTGTCTCCAACCAGTTGGTTCCTATCTTAGTCTCACCCGACAGTGGACAGTAGACATCGAGGTCCTTGCCTACCTGTTCGAGTGCCTTACATTGTAGCTCACCAAGGCGACAGGCTGCATCGTAGCTGTCCGTCACCTCTACCTGCCACTCGTCATGCACAAAGTTCACTTGCTTGAAGCTGATCTTCTCAGCTGTAGCCTGCTCGTACCACATCCAGTTGGCATGCTTCATCACGAGGGTCTCCCCGTTCTGTAGGTAGCCAGCCAACATGTAATAGGCATCGGGCTGCATCACACGACGTCCGTCGAGACCCGTGAAATACCCTCGGGAAGCATCCCGTTGAATGAGTCCCGATCTAAGTTCCCCAAGTCCCTCGGTATTGTTAATGAATGCCTCCACCGCCCGCTTTGCGTCTGATAGGGAGCATCCGAGAATACGAGCGACCTTAGCGACTCCCGCTCCGAGCAACCAAGCATAGATAAAAGTTTTAGCGTGGTCTCTGGTAAGGTAGCCGAGTCCAAGTGCTCGACGGTTAACATTGTGTATGTCATTGCCTTCTTCCTTTAAGCCTGACACGATGGCGTGTACATAGTCATCGTTCTTGAGGTAGTGTGCAAGGATACGTAGCTGGATAGACTCAGCGTCAGTACCCACAAGGTATGCCCCCTCCGGTACGATGAACATCTCCCTCAGCTTGGAGTCATAGAGTTCCTTGACTACCTGCACTGGGTTCTTTGCTTCACCATGCCATGGAGACGACAGGTTTTGTAGGTTGGGATCGGATGATGCCATGCGGTGAGTCCATGCACCTATGTGCCAGAACTTAGAGCGTAGCCTACCATCCGCGGACACCTTGAGTAGCCTCTCCTCTAGGGGCTTGAGCCTCCCGTTGAGGGTGAGCCACTGCGCCAGCTTAGCAGCACCCTCTGGTGCATCGTCAGGCAGTGTCTCGAGGTTCTCTTCGCTGACCTTCCAACCATAGTGATCGAAGTATGCCTTCTTCTCAGCGTACTCCTCTTCAGTTAGCTTAGCCTTCTTGCCCCATGGTTTACCGGGGCGTCCCTTCATTGTGAATTTGTAATGGCTATCAGTTTTCTCAGTAGGCTGCCATCCAGCGGACCAGAGTTCTTCAACCCTATCTTTTGTACTCCCAGGGTTGAAGCTGATTTGCTGGTAAATGACAAGCTCACTACCATCTCGTTCTGTGTCGTGATCGGCAATCGTCTTTGCCACGTTTGGGTACAGCTGGCCATCTTTTCTAATACGGTACTGTATCCTATTGACCTCAGTTCTAACAGCTGGCCACAAGGTTTCAAACTCTGCCTCGAGATTGTCCATCCTCTCCCTGATGTCAGCATATAGAATCTTAGCAGCTGGTACATCGAACATGAACCCATTACAATGCATACTGAAACAGAGCCTTGCGGTCCTGTGTTCACAGGTAATTGCGTCCTGCCATGTTGTATCATCAATGAACCTCTCAAATTTCTGGTAAATTTTATAGCCTAGGTTCACATCATCAACGCAGTAGTCTATCATCTGTTGTGATAGGTGATCGAAGCCAGATGTGAACTCTGTCTTAGGTACTCCGATGGACACACCTATCTCACCAAGGCCATGCCCGTTGTACCGTGTGTATGCTACCATCCTAGAGAGTACGAAGGTATCCCATACGTTAGCCGGGTCAATGATGTCACCGAGTAGCCTGTTGATGTGTGGTACGTCGTAGTTCAATCCGTTATGGAAGACCCACTCGTCCACACCCTTGGCGTACTCAATGAAGGCAGGGAAGTCAGGCTTGAGCCACACCTTAGTGTCCTCTTGCCCGACCTCCCTTGTCACAATGACCCAGATGCGTGACGGCCAGAAGCCATCCGCCTCTATGTCAGCTACTACCCTCACCAAGGGGCTGCTCTAAAGGGGCTGTCTCCCTCCTCATCATCAGCCATGAGGTCTAGCATCTCATCCTCTGTCAGGTCGTCGTCCATCCGCTCAGAGCGGTGTGCTAAACCAGATGCACCGAGAGGCATAGCGAATGCACCACCCGGCTCAGCATCGGACAGGTCAAAGACAGTGACCCTGCAGTCAGTCATAGCACGGAAGCAGTGACCCTCCCAGATGGCACAGAAGAGATTGCGTACCCCATCCAAGATGACCGGATGAGTGATCCACTCATCGTCCTCATCGAGAGTAATCGCTAGTTCTGCGAAGGTGTACGACAGTGACGACCAAGAGAATGCATCGTTCATTGTCTCGTACCGTACCGCTAGGTTATCCTGATACTGTAACCATAGTTGTGCCATCTCATCAACGTCCACTGTCAGCAGTCGGTAGTCAGTACCATCGTACCTCGTAGCCCGTCTGCCAACTTGAGGTTTCTTTCCCTCTACCTTACATATGAATTGCTTGAAGCTCATTTGCTCTCTCCTAGAAAGGCATACCGTCTGTCTCTTCCAAGACAAAGGCATTCTCATTAAAAAATAGTGACCCACAGGGACCCATGGTACCTACTGGTCTGTTCTTCTTCATGACAAGACGTGTTGTATTACTAATAACAGGGTCGTCGCTCTCCATGTCACGCTGTAGTTCTACCCGGATGGCTGCTTGCTTCTGTATCTGTTTGCTATCTCGGGTGTCTCCGTCTTGGTTAGCGTGAGCAATCGTAATAATACCGACGCCCGTATCAGCCGCTGTTCTTGAGAGGTTGACTGATAGTTTGTCAAGAAACTCGGTAAGGTCCCCGGCCCTACGTTGGTGAGCAATGTCTTGGATGGGTTCGAAGAAGACATACTTGCAGTCGCAGACGTTCGCATAGTATTTGATCCTTTCCACTAGGACATCGGGGTCCTCATCGGGTGAGATTTTGAATTGGTGTATGGTCTCTCGTCCCATCATCTCGTCGATGGCAGTCATGACCTCCTCTTCTGTCTCGTTGTCAGTGATGAGTTCCTTACGTGTCACGTTCTTGTTGAGGTGGTACGAGGCAAGGCCCAGCAAGCTACGCTGTGGCTGTTCCTCAAGGTGGCAGTAAGCGAAGGGTACATCAGGGAAGTCACGGATCAACCCGTACTCCAGCATCCTCATGAACTCTGTCTTACCTATGCCCTCCGGTGCAGTGAACACAGTCAGCTGCCCTTGGAACAGGCCTAGTGCCACGTCATCGAAGGCTTGGATACCAGTGGGCAGGTACGATAGGTCCTTGCTCTCATAGAATAGCTTCTTGAACTGGTCAGGTGTGTTGGTATCGAAGGGCATGACATACTTCTGTCGATTGATCCAAGCATACAACCACTCATCACCTGCATCATTCTCGAGGTACTCCATAGCATCACCGTACTTGGTCATGCTCACACGGTAGCACTTGTTAGGGAACAGGCGGGCTAGGTACTCAGCCATCTGTTCACCTGCCTCGTCACTATCACTAGCGATCACGATGTTGGCGAAGCTATCGAGGTAGTCCTTCGTGTTCTTAATCAACTCCTTCGACAGTGATGCACCGGGTGAGGAAATCACAGGCCACTTACCCCCCAGAATTTTTAGGGCAGCGAACCGATCGTCCTCCCCTTCTACAATCGTGATGACCTTGGAAGAGCCAGCGTTGTACTGATCCTGTCCGAACCAGTGGTCGTTGGTGAACCCTCTGTTGTCACCGAATGCCTCACGCTTAGTCTTTACCTGTAGCTTACGCATCTTGGTAGCATGAGGGTAGGTGTAGATCATGGCGTATGGTTTGTCGTCTCCTTCTTGGGCAACCAGCATACCCCCATGCTTTCCATACTCATCGGGGGAGAGGCCACGGTAAGTCCCAACGAAGGGTACCAGAGAACCAGCGTCTCGTCCTTCACTCTCCACAAGCTTAACAAATCCGTTGCATGTTGAGTGACAGTAACCGTTTCCATCGTCGAAGAGTGTGAAGCACTCATCATGATTGCATTTCGGACACGTCTGGTGTGTCTTGACTACCTTGCTCGACATCGAATTCTCCTGTCACCAAATATTTTCCGTCATCTTCATGGTTCGTGCGGCCTATCGTATCGGTGATGACTTCCCAACACTGGCTACAGTACGCTCGACCAGTGGGACCATCGTCCACACTGGCTGGCGCATCGCATGCATAACATCTGCTCATAAATTTTCCTCTCATATTTCTAGTATAGCACACTTCTATGTGTTTGTCAACCCACTCGTGCACTTGTATTCATTGCATCCACCTCGAAGGCAGTGGTACCACCACTAGCAACACGACGCACAGGCTGTGGTGTGATGCCGGCGAACATGTTGTGTGTCTTCTCATGGAAGTCATACTTACCTAGCTGATCCATCGAGTTGACATACATCCACACCCACGTGGTGATACGAGCTGAGTTGCTCCATGATACAACAGGCTGAAGGATACGATCGAACATGGTACCGTTGATGTAGTACTCATCAAGCAGGCACAGTGTACGTACACTACAGGAGATGAGCCTGCCTTGTACTTGTGCTGACTCGACACCACGTACACCCTCACACCCTTGCATCATAGCCCGCCATGTCGTGTGCTTTGGCAGGTAGTAGTTGAACTCCTTGCCGTAGCTGTTGACGTTCTTGAAGGGGAGGAAGTGTTCCTTCGTGTGTACACTGTAGTTCTCCACCTTATAGTCATGGTCCTGATCCACACCTAGCTCGTGTTGGAACTTGAGCTGAGACTTGAGGTCATCCCAGATGAACACCTGTTGTGGCCCAGCGTAGCGTAGCTTGGGCAGGTCAGGGGTGCAGCCATAGCATACATCCCTAGTCACCATGTTAATCAGCCCATCTCTATTGTACTTGTGAGGTACAAAATCAAGCAGCTTTCCCATCTTGTACCCCCTTCTTAGCATCTGCAATCCACTTAGCAGAGGCAGCGATACGCATGTTCGCATCATAGAGGAGAGCCTCTGTCTTCTTGCGTGAGTTCTCCTCCACCTGTGCCTGACGCTGCGCTGAACCCACTGACTGAAACAATTCGTAAGCATTGCACAACATCTCCTTAATGAAGGACGTGGTTGCTTCCTTGTCCTTGACAAGTTCATCAATGGTCTCATCCGTGATGGTGAGCATGTCCTCCAGCCCGTCGATACCGAATTCGTCGCTGAAAATTTTGCTGAACTTTACTTGATTTGTATCACTCATGCCTTTGCCTTCCTTCTTTGGTGGTGCCAGTGTTACCGGCGCTGATTCCTTCTGCCAATCATTGTAGTCATGGTCCTCATCCCAGAAGCTATCATATTTGGTGACCTTAGAAGGCGTACTGTTGCCATACCCTGTGTTGTAGCTCTGAGCGGGTGAAACAGAGCGGTGTGACGGGTCGAAGGAGTACTTGTTACTGAAGTAACACCCCTTGTCATCGAAGAACCCACCGTTACCGAGGGCGTTGACGAATGTCATCCGTCCATTGCCATCCATGAGGGTGACAACAGAAGAGGCGGTGAGTTGATCGTCGATCAGGTACTCAGTCAGTAGGTCCTCTGCCACGTTGTCTGACCCAATAGCTAGGGCCATACGCTGCACCACTGGCCGGAGGAACTCACGAGTGAACACACGAGTGTCACTCTCCCACTTGTTAGACGCAGTGTGGTTTGGCTTGAACTTGGAGAGCGTACCGTTATGCATCATACGCATGTCGATACCATGTCTTGTCTTCTCCATAACAGGGAAGGGGTGAGCGTTACGCACCACCGTATCGCCGGCAGTAGTGTAGCGAAGGTGGATCAGTACGTCCTCCTTCTTGAACTCACCATGCAGTAGATCCCATAGCTCTTTAGGATCGGGTGTCTCTGCTGATCGACGGGTATACAGTAGCCCATCCCCATCAGGGACACAGAAACCATAGCCGTCGGGGTTGTTCATGACACAGGTCTCGAAGTCTCTGAACTCTAGCTCCACGTTACGTGGGCGGTGTATAATTACACACATTGCATTGCCTCCTTAGCATGCTTGAACCCCGGCTGGCATGAGAGCCAGTGCTTGAACTTAGGGGTATAGAATTGATTGAACTTGCTGATAGGACACTCACGAGTGAACTCGAAGGTGGCCTTGGTTACGTCAATACAGGCCAAGATGTGATTGAGATTAAACACACCCTGATAGATGCGCAGCTCTACTGTCTTGCTTGTCTCGTGACAGGTAGAGTGACGCTGCTCTGAGTCATTACGTGACGTGATGCCGGGTCCATTAGCAAGGCGTCGAGCCAACGTACGCCCATCCATACTAGGGTGAGTGTGGTAGTAGGTGGAGTTACGAGGTGCAGACATACGCTTGGAAATTTTCTGGTAAAAATCCTGCGATTCCTTATCCCATAGGTTCCACGCTGTGATGAACCGCTTCTTATGCGACTCAAGCCGGTACTCACCAGCATCGAAGGCAGCCTTGCTTAGGTGGATGTGCAGACCATTGGACAGCCTATCACTCACATCAAAGTAGTCACCGATTGACTCACCTTTCGCCTTACACAGCTTGTCCAGCTTACGCATGAACGTAGACCATGCTTGCTTAGCATAGCGTACTGTCATAGGCATGGTCACGATCTCAGTAAGCACCTCGTACCGCCCACCGATAGAGGAGTCCGACTTGAAGAAGAAGAACGCCTCTTGCTTAGGCTCAATCATGGTCACGATGTGCTGTATCTCCTGCCGTGATAGCTTGGTCGACACCTCCAACTCCATCCCGAAGAACAACTGCTCTAGGGGTAGACAACGCTTAGTCTTAAGGAACGTGAGTTCATCAGGTACGAATGACCAGTTCATCTCACGTTGCATCCATTCAGGGCATGTCTCTAGTGGAGTAGCCTTCTGACCTACAGCGAACTTAGGGATACCTGATGCGCTACGAGACAGGAGGTGGTACGCACCACCAGTAGGCACATCATCTCCGCTCACCAGATGGTATCCCGTTTGAGCACCGGGCTGGACGTTGACTGCTGGTTGGAGGGGCAATGTGTCAT
>Ga0070748_1000242_pt1 | contig 27868 bp, 37 predicted proteins | sample VirMetDEL_Nov_12_FD_77015 | JGI IMG/M metagenome (GOLD analysis project Ga0070748, IMG submission 77015) | Aqueous microbial communities from the Delaware River and Bay under freshwater to marine salinity gradient to study organic matter... | ecosystem: Environmental > Aquatic > Marine > Coastal... | reverse complement strand
TAACAGAAGATGTACCTTGGGTTGGCTATACTGGAGATATCAGAAACAGAATGTATGTTCATAAGCATTTTGGTAACATAACAAATGCAAAATCTTATAAAGTTTTATATACTACAACTGATAAAGATAAAGCAAAAGAAGTAGAACGTCAATACCATGATAAAGGTTACTTAGGTAGACACAACGGTGGCCAAACACATATAGAATCAGGACATATGAACAAAATGAGAGAGTTAGCTGGTATAGCTAGAAGAACACCAATAAAACAATACACTAAAGATGGTAATTTTATAAAAGAATTTATGAGTCAAAGAGAAGCGGCTAAAGAATTAAACCTAAATTATAAAAATATTAATAGTGTTCTTAAAGGTAAACGAAAATCTGCTGGTGGCTTCGTATTTAAATATAAAGAAGAATTAGCTTGTTAAAATAACATAAGAAAACACAATATGCCATTTGAAAAAGGAAACAAGCTAGGAAAGGGAAGACCAAAAGGAAGGACAAATCGTTCTACTGAAATGGCTAAACTTACTTTAGCTAGATTAGCAGATAAAGGGTTAAACAACATTAACGAAGATATAGAAGAAATTCGTAAGAACAATCCAGCCGAAGCAGCAAAGTTGTATATTAAATTATTAGAATTTGTTGTTCCTAAATTAAAGGCAATTGACATGACGGTAGATGCAGAAGTAAATACTAGAATAGACAAAATAACTGTTGAAATTAAAAATAATAAAAATGAGCAAGAAAGCAAATAAAACTAAAGAAGAGCCAATAGCAAATAAACCATTAGGTGTTGTATTTGGACATAAAGTAGAAGATATGAAAGTATCTATTAAACAATTCGAAAAGGATGGCTTAGAACCTTTTATCGTTACATGGCCAAGATATGAAAACGAATTCGAAGGTTATACACCACATATTCAGAAAACACCTGAGAATCAAGGAATGGATTGTATTAACTTATTACATCATTCAGCAGACTTTTTGTTTAAGCTAATCGATGCATATTACTCTGATAGAGTTATTGGAAAGATAGCAAATCATCATACTAAACCTACTATATGGGATTTTGAATTACTAAAAGGACAGTGGAAAGATTTATTTGATTTCAATCCTAATTTAAAAGTAAATGCAGATGAGCTAATTAACAAACGATACGAGACCTTATATGGAATTGAAGATATCAACTTCTAAGACATTCTTAGACCTTCTTAATGATGATAGAATAGCTATACTACAAGGTGGTACTCGTAGTGGTAAGAGTTACTCTGCTATTCAATATCTAATTACAAAGGCAATAGAAGAGGATAGTATCGCTATCTCTATTGTAAGAAAGTCTTTCCCCTCTTTAAGAATATCTGCTCTTAGAGACTTTAAAAACATTTTAAAAGGTTGGGATATATGGAATGAGGATAATTGGTATGCTAGTGAAAATAGCTATACCTTTGAGAATGGAAGCTCTATTGAATTCTTATCAGTACAAGATTCGGAAAGAAGAAAAGGTACAAAAAGAAATTACCTTTTTATTGATGAGGCAAATGAACTTAATTATGAGGACTACTTCCAGCTATCCATTCGTACAACCGATAAAATCATATTAGCATATAACCCATCATTCCCTACTAATCATTGGATATTCTCACAAGTGCTTACACATCCAGAAGCTACAAGGTATATAACTACCTATAAGGATAATCCATTTTTAGATGATACATTAGTAAGAGAGATAGAGCGATTGCAAACTACCTCACCAACTTATTGGAAAGTTTATGGATTAGGGCTAGAAGGAGTAGTAGAAGGATTAATCTTTGATAACGTAGAAGTTGTTGATATGATACCTGAAGAATCAGAGCTAATGGGATATGGGATTGACTTTGGCTATACGAATGACCCAACTGCTTTAGTTGCACTTTGGAAAACACCAGATGGCATTCTATTTGATGAGATTGTATATATGAAGAACTTACTATCCAATCAAATCGCAAACTTCATTAAAGCCGCTTATAATCAATGGGGTAAAAAAGAAGTAATAGCAGATTCCTCTGACCCACGTCTAATCGAAGAAATCTTTAGAAACGGAATTAACATTAAACCTGCGGTAAAAGGACCTGATAGTATATTAGCTGGTATTGATACAATGAAGCAATATAAAATATTCATTACAAAGAAATCACAAAATGTAATAGATGAGTTTTATTCTTATACCTTTAAGAAAGATAAGAACGAAGAATTCCTTAACCAACCAGTAGATACGAATAATCACGCAATTGATGCATGCCGCTACATATCTACATTTAAACTAAGTAACAAACGTAAGAACTATGGCTCTTACACAATTTCAATAAGATAAGTTATGGCTACAATAAGTGGAAAAGAAAACGAAATGAAGGAAATGAAACCTTCTGAATTAACTGAACAACAAATTATTGATTTAGCTAAATGGGCTAATATCCTTAATGAAGAGAATAAAAATCTGAAAGGTTATATCTTACAACTACAAGGACAACTAACCTCAGCAAGACAAGGTAGAGCATTAGCTCAACATCAAGTACACACTAACACAATTATATCCACAATAGAAGATGAGCAATAAGATTGATTTAGAAATTAAAGTTCCTTTAAATTGGAGCGCTGTACCTTTAAGAAAGTACTTACAGCTAATAAAAGATATGGAAACGTACAAAGATACACCAGAAGCTATTGATGCAGCTCTATTGTATCATTTATGTGATGTTAAGCCAGAGCATATAAACAAATTAGATATATCTATATATACGGATATACGAGAAAAGTTGTACAAGCTAATGTCTATTAAAGATTCACCTTTAAAAAGAAAAATAAAAATTGGTGATAAGAAATACGGATTCGAACCTAATTTGGGAGAGATGGAGTATGGAGCTTATTTAGATTTAATGAAATACAAAGAAGTAAAGATAGATGAGAATTGGGCTGAGATGATGTCTATACTATATAGACCTATTAAATCAGAAGTAGGTGCTCTCTATGAGATTAATACCTATAATGGTAAGTTGGATAAAGAGAAGTTTTTAGATGTTACGATGGATGTTCATTTCGGAGCCATGTTTTTTTTTCTGAATATCTCAACGGACTTGTTGAATTCTACCCAGAACTCTTTGAAGAAGGAGTTGCTGAGCAAGGTTCACAGCTTAAATACAACTTTAACAAAAAGTGGGTTGGATACTCAACGATTCACCAACTTAGTAAAGGAGATATCTTAAACTACGATAGTGTATTAGGCTTACCTTTAGAAAAGTGTTTATTGTTCTTAGCTTATGAAGCTGATAGAAGTACATTAGATAATATGTTACATACAGAAATGATGAAGAAATACAAATCATAGGGTTACAATACATTTTTAAGTTTTATTGTTAAAAATATAAACTAATATGAAAGTAAGAATTATAACATTACCAAGAGCAAAAGAAGAGCCAACTGTATCTTATTCCTCTCCTAGAAAAAGTAGAAGAGGTTGTTTATGTCCAACCGGCAACAAATATTCGGTAAAATGTTGTAATGGAACTTTACAAGCACAAGGAATAGGGTTAATTTATAAAGATAACTAAATGAGTATTAGAAGAGATAATATGAGAGGTATCTACTTAGGTAATACAAGAGGTAGAGCTATTCCAAGAAACAATAGAAGAGGATGTTTATGTCCTGATGAAGATAGGTATAGTAGAGAGTGTTGTAAACATGCACTTTTAAATCAAGGTATTGGACAAACGCAAGTTGCTGGAGGACAAGTAAGAGGAGCATTCTCATCAGGATTCTCAGACGGATTTGATATATAACAAAAGAATTAATAATGGCTGAAAAAACTAAAGACCAATTAAGGTTAGTTAACGATACTAACTTTCCTAACAACAACACAAACTTCATTACCCCTGATAGGCTCAGAGGGTTTAATGATGATATGATTGATAGTATCGCTACTACAGCTGATTCTGCTTCTTTTGCAGCTGAAGATGTAAATCTACAAGGACAAATAGATGCGTTAGTAGTAAGTGGTAGTGGTGTAGTAATCGAAGAAGATGGTACTAATCAAGGAGTAGCTACAACTCTAAACTTTGCTGGAGCAGTATCTGCTTCAATAGCTGGTGGAACTGCACTTATTACAATACCAACAGTAGCTGGTACAAATGGTACTAGCGGTACAAGTGGGATTAACGGAACTAGTGGTATAGATGGAACAAACGGAACAGCTGGAACATCAGGTGATGATGGAACTTCAGGTACTGCAGGTACTTCAGGAGAAGATGGGACAAGTGGTGTAAACGGAACTAGCGGTATCAATGGAACCTCAGGTACAACAGGTACATCTGGTGCTGACGGAACTTCGGGAGTAGATGGTACATCAGGAACAAGTGGAGATAGTGGAACATCGGGAACATCAGGAGATAGTGGTACCAGTGGTACAAGTGGAGAAGATGGTACTAGTGGTATTGATGGAACTAATGGTACGAATGGAACCAGCGGAGAAACAGGCACAAGCGGAACGAGTGGTGATAGTGGAACATCAGGTAATGATGGAGCTAATGGGACAAGTGGAATTGATGGTACAAGCGGTATTAATGGTACGTCTGGTGTAGATGGTACTTCAGGTGTAGATGGTACATCAGGCACATCAGGAGAGGATGGTACTAGTGGAATAAATGGTACATCTGGAAACGATGGAGCAAATGGAACAAGTGGAGTTGATGGAAATGCCGGTACAAGTGGTATTAATGGTACTTCAGGTATAAACGGAACAAACGGAACTAGCGGAGATAGTGGTACAAGCGGTACAAGCGGAGAAGATGGTACTAGTGGTGTTGATGGAACATCAGGTGTAAACGGAACCTCAGGTACTGATGGTGATGCTGGAACAAGTGGTACATCAGGCGATAGTGGAGATTTATATAAAACAACATCAACAACTTCCTTTACTTTAGGTAATAGTGGAACAATAACAATAGGAACTGGATTAGCATATTCAGTTGCACAATCAATTATAGTTGTATTTGATGCAACAAACTTCCAAGAATGTGAAGTAGTATCTTATAACTCAGGCACAGGTGCATTGCAATTTGCAACACCAACAAGAACTGAAGGTAGTGGTACATATACTTCTTGGTCAATTAACTTAGATGGTGCTAGTGGTGGAGATGGTACTTCTGGAACCTCAGGCGCTGATGGTACATCAGGTATAAACGGAACAAGTGGAGTAAATGGAGCAGATGGCACAAGCGGAGTTAACGGAACTTCGGGTGTTGATGGAAATAATGGAACATCAGGTATTAATGGAACATCAGGAGTAAATGGTACGAATGGTACATCTGGAAACGATGGGGCTAATGGTACATCCGGTGTAGATGGAGCTGCTGGTACAAGTGGAGATAGTGGTACGAGTGGGACTAGTGGAGAAACTGGAACCAGTGGAGTAAATGGAACAAGCGGAGTTGATGGTACATCAGGAACCACAGGAGCTGCCGGAGAGAATGGTACTTCAGGTATAGATGGTACTAATGGAACAAATGGAACGAGTGGAGATGATGGTACTGCTGGTACATCAGGTGTATCTCCTTTATTATCTCCTTTTACTGGTTCAGTAGATATATTAGGTGATGTATCAATAGATGGTATAACTAATTTTGAAGGTGGTGAATTTAAAGTAACTGACCAAGCACACAATGCTGAATTTGATGTAGACCATTTTAAAGTAGTAACTCAAAATGGAGCTGAGATAACTGGAAGTATTGGAATAAACAATGGAGTTAGAAGTGGAGATTTCATAACTAACGTAGATGATACATTTGTATCAGTAGATGCTGTAACAAACATTATAACTTTAACTCAATCTGAATATGATGGAATTGGAAGTAAAGATGCAAGTACTGCATACTTTGTAACAGGCTCAGCACCAACATCAGGTACATCAGGTACAAGTGGTGATGCTGGAACTTCAGGTATCAATGGAACATCAGGAGATAGTGGTACATCTGGAAACGATGGGGCTAATGGTACATCAGGCACATCAGGAGAGGATGGTACTAATGGTGATGCTGGGACAAGTGGAGTTAATGGTGCTGCTGGTACAAGTGGTACGGATGGAGCAGCCGGTACATCAGGTGTAACACCAACGATATCACCATTTACTGGTTCATTTGATGTAAGTGGTTCGATAGATGTAGTAGGGCCTGTAAATGGAAACGTAGTAAGTGTTGCATTAGCATCCTCTACGGCATCCATAAACTTAACGGAAGGAACTTTCTTTAGTTCATCTATTAATGGTTCTACATTCTTAAACTTCTCTAACGTAACAGCAGGTGTAACTGCTCAAATAGAATTAACAACAGTTGGAACACCAACAGTTGGATTTAGTACAAACGTATTACAACCTTCAGGAAGTGAATACACACCTTCTGATGCTGGTGGTAAAGATATATTAACTGTAACATCATTAGATGGTACAAAGGTATTAGTAGTAGCAGCAAATAAATTTATATAATATATGTTATTTAAACCATTTGGATTTTATAAACAAGCAGGAGAAGCATTAGCTGATAGAATATTAGATACTTACTCAGGTGCGGTAGCTGGATATTCATTAAGATTATTGAGTAAAAATTATACTGGTGATGCTATTGAAGTAACAAGAACATCAGATAGTGCTACTTTAGATATTGGATTTGATGTTGATGGTAATTTAGATGAATCAGCGTTAACTACTTTTATTGGAGCAAATACAGGTGTAATTTCTAAATGGTATGACCAGAGTGGTAATAGTGAAGATATGGTTCAAGCTACTGGAGCTGCTAGACCTACTATTGTATCATCTGGTACTTTAATTACACAAGGTGGATTACCTGCGATTAGATTTGATGGTTCTTCTGATTTTCTTAAATCAACACAAACAACCAATCCATTTACACTTACTACTCCTATATCAGTTGTACATGCTACATATAAAAACTCAACTACTTATAAAGCTTATGAAACAGTTATAGGTTCTGGAGCAACGGGTAGTAGTGGTACTAACAATACACACATGGTTGGATTTAATTTTGGTAATTCAGGTTTTGTTAGTGGACCAACAGTAGGTACTGATATATGGAGACCTGCGGGTGTAGAAATTGGTACAACTGTATCTACTAACTCAAGACACTTAGTAGGATACTATATATCTAATTGGTCTACACATAGGTCAACAGGAACATCAAATATTAGATTAAATGGTTCAGATGAGACTGTAAGTGCTTATGGTAGTTTTAACCCAGATACGCTTAATACACAACCTTTACAAATGGGTGTGTTTGATACAATATTAGCAGCATCATATTTTGCTGGTGATATACAAGAAATATTAATATGGACAACGGATTTAAACGCTGATAGAGTTGCTATTGAAACCAATGTAAACGATTACTACTCAATATATTAAACTATGGGAAAATTATATTTAGGAGATAAGTTAGTATATCCGTATGTAGGAGATGATTATGTATTTGCAAATCAAAGCTTTTCCTTTGATGGAGATGCTGCAGCATTCTTAACTGCAACTGGAATTGGACTTGTAAATGACCCTATCTCATTATCAATAAACAACTTAGTAGTTGATTTAAAAGCAGATGGATTGTGGACAAAGTTATTTTGTATATATCCTTTTGTTGGTGGTACTGCTACAACTCACAAATATAATTTGAAAGACCCAAGAGATACTGATACTGCAGCAAGATTAGATTTCAATGGAACAATAACTCACTCTTCTAATGGTATAGTAGGTGATGGTACTTCAGGGTATTACGATACTCACATAGATTGGAGTTATAGTGGATGGGGACAAAACGATTGTTCTATGTTTGTTTACATTAGAAATAATGTAAGTGAAGAGAAAGTTGATATTGGAATATTAGATACAGCTTCACCTTATACAGGTTTAATAATAAACGCTAGAGATAGTAGTGATGATATATTTGTTAGAAATATGGGTGCATCTAGTTTAACTGTTTCTAATACTGATTCAAGAGGTGGATTCGCAACAAGTAGAACCTCATCAACAACTGCGGTAGTTAGTAAAAGAACAACACAAACATCTTTTAGCGAAACATCAAACGCACAAAAGACTGGAAATATATATGGATTAGCTATGAACCTTAATGGTTCACCTGGATTCTATTCAACAAAACAACAAGCTTTTTCAGCATTGGGTGTAGGCTTGACTAATGCAGAATTAGATGATTTATATAATAACGTACAATCTTTCCAAACTGAATTAGGAAGGGAAGTGTAACAAAATAAAAAAGAATTGTTAAATTAAAAAACAAAATAAATTATGAGCAAATTATTTAATCAAAAAGGATACATTGAAAACGGACAGTTTTCAGGTGGAGTATTGGTATCACCTGTTACAGGTTCTGACTTCGCAGGCTTTAATGGTGATAATCCGCAGTTTGGTGATGTTCTAACATCTCCAACCTCATCTAGATTTGTTGCTGGTGGTCTTTATGTAGGTGAAGTAGGAACATTAGATGTAAAAATGGTCGATGGTTCTGTACTTTCGTTTACTTCAGCTAGTGGATTTATTCCTGGTATGGTAGCAGCTGTATCTGGTTCATCCTCAGCAACTAATATTATAGCACTAAGATAATCATATATGATAAACCTAAACGTCAATAGAGTAGAAGCGATTAGAGATGATATCGAAAGAGGCGATGGACTCGTTGAATTCGATATTGAGGTTCTAGCCATCGGTGGAGGTGGAGCAGGTGGTACTGTTTCATTCCTTGGTGGTGGTGGAGCTGGTGGATTCATATCTGCTTCTTGGATAATCCCACCTAAAACTACATTTGATGTACAAATCGGTAGTGGTTCACAAGATACACTTATAACATTAGCTTCAGATTCATCAGTAGTGTTTAGAGCAGATGCTGGTGGTGATGCACAAGATGGTGATGGTGAGAATGGTGGTTCTGGTGGAGCCGGAGGTGGAGGTGTTACCGATACTGGAGGTTTATCAGTATCTCCAACTATTCCATCAACTAGAGCTATCTTAGCGTACGCTACTGGTTCTGATGGTGGTAGAGGTTTTAGCGGAAATAATAACGCTGGTGGCGGTGGTGGTGTAAACAGTGCTGGTGCTAATGCTAGTGGTTTGTCACCTGGCGCCGGTGGTGCATTCATTAATATTACTGATACCTTTGTAAATGGATTAGTAAGTGGTGTAACTATTTTAGCTGGTGGTGGTGATGGTACAACAAGTGGTGCTGGGCCTGCACTTCCTTACCCTGCTAACTCTGGACATGGTGGTGATGGTGGTTCATCTAACACTCAAGGTGCTAGTGGATTATTTGCTATCAAATATTCAGGATTACCAAAAGCTAGTGGTGGTACTATAACTCAATCGGGTGGATTTACAACACACGTTTTTACGGGTTCCGCTCAGTTGATTACTACTGGTAGGTCAAACAACAACCCGTAAATTAAAACAAATCAAAAACAAATTGTTAAATAACTAAATAACTTAATAACTATGAACTCAAAATCAGTATTAAAAAGAATCGTAGCTTTATTATCTTCAGAAGATAAGGAAGTGAAAATGGCATTTGCAGAATTAGCGGATGGAACTGTTCTTGAGTCATCTACATTCGATGTAGGCGAAAAGGTTGAAGTTGTTGCTGAGGATGGTTCAAAGTCTCCAGCACCAAACGGAGAGCATGAGCTTAGATTAAGAGATGAGGAAGGAAACGATGAACGTTTCAAAATCATTGTAGAGGATGGGGTGATAAAAGAAAGAGAAAACGTTGAGTTGGAAGAAGAAACAGAAGAAGTTGAAAAACTTCCTGAAACGGAACTTTCTGATTCTGACGAAATCAAAGATGAGGTTGAAGTTGAGGTAGTTAGCTTAGAAGATGTATCAAAGATAGTAGAAGAAATGAGCTACAGAATTGATGAATTGGAAAAGAAAATTACTGAGATGGAAGAAGTTAAAGAGGAAGTTAAAGAAGAAATCAAATCTGAAATCGTAGATGAAGTATCTGTGAAAGAAGAAGTAGAGATGGAAGCTGTAACACCTTTAAACGGAGCACCAACTAATAACTTTAAACCAATGGTAAATTCCAGAAGAAATGCTTCACCGCAGGCATCCTTCTTAAAAAAACTTTATAACTAAAACAAAATTAAATTAAAATGAGACAAAGACAAAACTTCGTACTACCTTCAGTAACTCAGACTTATGCTGGTGAAAATGCAGGAAAGTACATCGCAGCAGCACTTTTAAGTGCTAAAACTTTGGACCAAGAGGCTGTTTCTATCATGCCAAACGTAAAGTATAAATCAGCTATTCAAAAATTGGATGTATCTGGAATTATACATGACGCTTCATGTGATTTTACAACTTCAGGTTCAGTAGCTCTAACAGAAAGACTTTTAGAGCCAAAAGAGCTTCAAGTAAACCTTGAATTATGTAAGCAAGAATTTTTAGATTCTTGGGAAGCATTACAATTAGGATATTCTGCATTCGATGAAATTCCTTCTTCATTCAACGACTTCTTAGTAAGTTACGTTGGTGGAAAAGTTGCTGAAAAAACTGAAATTGATATATGGCAAGGACTTGCTGCATCTAACGGAGAATTCAAAGGATTCTTACCTGCTTTATCTGCTTCTGCAGCTGTAGGTGGTGCAACTGATGCTATCCAATCTGCTGAAAGTGGTTCAATCACTACGGCTAACGTAATCGCTAAATTAGATGGTATCGAAGATGCTATTCCTAACGCAGTGTATGGTAAAGAAGATACAGTAATCTATGTACCAACTAACGTTGTAAAAGCTTACTCTAGAGCAATCGGACAAAACTACGCAAATGGTTGGAACAACCAAGTAACAGTTGGACAGAAACCATTAGACTTTAATGGTATTCCTTTAGTTCACTGTCCTGGTATGACTTCTTCATATATGGTAGCAGCACAAAAATCTAACCTATTCTTCGGAACTGGCTTGATGAGTGACTACAATGAAGTACGTGTCTTAGACATGGCTGATTTAGACGGTTCACAGAACTACAGAATCATTATGAGATACACGGCTGATACACAATTCGGTATTGGACAAGATATCGCTATCCACATCCCTTCATAAGAAGATTGTGATTATAAAAGATTAGAGGGAGATTAAGTTCTCCCTTCTTAATCGAAATTTTAAGTTTAATAATTAATAAATAAAATAATAACACTATGGCTACTTGTAATTTATCTGCTGGAAGAAACGAAGTCTGTAAAGACAGTATTGGGGGCTTAGAAGCCGTTTACTTTCTAAACTATACTTCTGCATCTTTCGATAAAAACGCAGACTTGGAAGTCTCAGGACTTCCTTCAGGATCCACTGTGTACAAATACGAACTTAAAGGCACATCTGCTTATACAGAAACTGTAAACTCATCAAGAGAAAACGGAACAACTTTCTTCTCGCAAGAAACTGTTCTTAACTTAAAGAGATTAACTAATGAAATGACTACTCAACTAAAGCTTATGGCTTATGGGAGACCTCAAATCATTATTCACACTAAAAATGGTGAAGCTCTTTTAGCTGGTGAAGTTAATGGTTGTGATGTGACTGCTGGTACTATACAAACAGGTGCTGGTTTAGGAGATTTATTTGGATACAGTGTAACGTTAACTGGTGAGGAAAAGCTACCCGCTGCTTTCTTATCAGGTTCAACACAGGCTAACCCTTTCCAGGCTTTTTCTGGAGATGGAGTTCCTGTAATTGTTGTTGGTTCAGGGAACTAATATACACAATTTATATAACTAAAGAAAAAGGTTCTCTTTGTGAGAGCCTTTTTTTATGCAATTAGTTTATCTAATACTTATCTATGTAGAGTTGTTAAAGTAGTAATAACAACCTAATAACAAGATATATATGCAATCATACTATTTAGATGGGGCAAATGTGTTTACTTTTAGAACAAAACCAACTGGTTCTTCTGATTTGACACTTAATTTAGAGAATATGTACACCTTAGCTACATCATCAGTTGCTATTAGTGGGTACACATTTAACGCAGGACAATCTATTTTACAATTTACGGCATCACTAACCGCATCAACAGGAGATGAGTTTAGAGCTTATATAAGCGATAGTTCTTCCTCTCATTTGTGGGATGGTACAATACAATGTTATGCTTCTCAATCTATTAATAAGGCAGAATACAAAAACCAATCTTCGCTTTCTGGTTCATATATCTCAAACAATAGTGATAACGAATATATTATATTAACTTAATATGAAAAAAATAGACAATTTAAGCGTATTGAATTTGACTAGACAGGATATACCTGAAGTCATTGAAGATACTAAAACAAGGTATCAATGGGTGCCTATTGGTATCATAGGTCAAGATGATTACTTTAACATTATAACTGATTCATACAATACATCTACAACTAATGCAGCTTGTATTGAAGGTATTTCAGATTTAATTTACGGAAAAGGTTTATTCTCTAAAGATGAATCTAATAACGAAGAATTACAAAAGCTTCTTCCTTCTGATGATTTAAGTAAAGTAACATTTGACTTAAAGTTGTATGGTAATGCAGCATTTCAAGTAGTTTGGAATAGAGACCACACACAAATTAAAAAGATGTATCATGTACCAGTTCAAAATCTAAGAGCTGAAAAGATATATGATGATATTCATGTTAAGAATTACTACTATTGTACTGATTGGAGTGATATGAAAGCTCAAAGAAATAAAAGATTGATTCCTTCATATGGTACTTCACAAGAACCAATGGAAATTCTTTATATAAAAGATTACTCACCATCTAGATTCTATTATGGATTACCTGATTGGGTATCAGCTTTACAATTCTCATTCTCTGAAGCAGAACTATCTAACTTACATCTTAACAACATTGAAAATGGCTTCTTGCCTTTAGTAATGGTTAATATGAACAATGGAGTTCCTGCACCTGAAGAAAGAGATACAATCGAAGCAATGATTGAAAGTAAGTTTACAGGTACTCGTAATGCTGGTAGATTTATGGTATCATTTAATGATGACCCTGCTAATCAACCAACAGTAGAAACAATTACTACTGAAAATCTACATGATAAGTACGCTTACGTTGCTGAATACGCTCAGGATCGTATTTTAGTAGCGCATAGAGTAACTTCACCACTACTCTTTGGTATTCGTACATCTTCTAATGGTTTCTCCTCTCAGAGTGAAGAAATGATGACAGCATTTTCTATTATGCAAACGATGACAATTCAACCATTCCAACAATTAATAATTGATGCATTATCTAAAGCATTAGAAATTGGTGGATTTGAAGATATGGAATTGTACTTTGAACAATTAACACCTATCGCAATCTTATCACAAACTGCAGAAGATACTGATTCAACAATTGAAGAAGTTGAAGATGAAGTAAACGAGCAAATGGAAAACCCTGATGAGATGGAAGATAGAAGTGTAGAGGTTGGAGAAATAAACGAAACTACTAACGATAAAATTATATAATTATGGCATTTGGACTTTTTATAACTAGAAACGATATAATTCGTAATACACCATTACAAGGAGCAGTAGATGCTGATGCATTATTACCATTCGTTCGCACAGCTCAAGAAAAGTATATTCTAAACTTAACTGGTACTGTATTATACAATAAACTACAAGATGATGTAGAGTCAGAAACTCCGTTTACAGGCTACTATCTTACTTTAGTGGAGGATTATATCAAACCAACGCTTATATGGTACTCATGCGTTGAGTATATACCCTTCAGCGCTACCTCATTTAAATCAGAAGGAGCAGTAAAACATAAATCAGAACAAAGTGATCCTGTTCCGAAAATTGAGATTGATTATCTTACTCAGAAAGCTCAAGACAATGCTGAATATTATGCAACTAGAATGCAAGATTATTTAATTGCAAACGGAACAAACATTCCTGAGTTCTTTGAATCAACAGGAGATACAACTAATATATTCCCAGACCAATCTAATCAATATTTTGGAGGACTAAACTTATAAGATATGGCAGTACCATTAGTAGCAAATCAAGGTGTAAATTACGCACTTTATTACAACATTTTAGATTACTTTAAAACAATAATGAAGAATCATCCTTCTTTAAATCATGTATCGCAGGGTGATGTATTTGAAATTGATAATAGAGAGTTTCCTGCTTATCCGCTAGGTAACATTCTAATTACACAATCAGTCTTAACTGAAAAAACTATTGTACATAGTTGTGAACTTACAATTGCGGATAAAGTAAAATTAAAAGCAAATGAATCAGCACCAACAACAAATGAGCAAGATATTCCTTATTACGGCACTGACGATTTGGTTGATATTCTTGCTAACACACTCAGCATCATAAACGATTTAACTACATACACTCAATTCTCAGTAGATGGATTTGATATACCTGGCAATATAACTTCTATACCTTTCAGAGATAAATTTGATAATGGTCTAGCAGGTCATGTTGCTAAGTTTGATTTAATAGCGTTTGGATTTAGAGATAGATGTTTATTTCCTTTATTTCCAACTGGTTCTTTATAACATAAAGAGCTTATGAAAGAGTTAATAGATTTAAGCACATACCGACCTCAATTAGGAGAGATAGCTGAGAAGATAAATGATGAAGCAGTTTATCTAATTCAATATGGCTTTCAATCTACTAAAGCTCCTTACGAAACTGGTAATCTAAGAGATAGGGTAAAGGATTATAATACTGTCAGCAAAATGTTGGAAGGATTTGATAATCAACCCAATGAATTAACATTAGAGTTTGTTGCTAATCCTAAAGATGCTACCTATGGGTACTATATAGTAACTGGTACATCTACATCTACAAACTATGGTAGAAGAGATTATGGTACGTTAGCTATGAATGAAGCAGAGGTAAAACAAAAGATTAGAGGATTACAAAAAGAAATATTTCAAGATACTGGAGAATTCCTTAATGAACGATTTCAAAGTGTCCTTTCTAATAGCGTATTTAAAAAGCAATAAACCAACCATCAAATATATTTTGTATTTAAAAGGTTAAATTAAAAAGATTATTTTATGGCAATCGAAATCTTACAATATCCAGCAAGTTGTTCTCTAGCTCAATCACCTATTGTTTGTGCAGTTAGTGAATCAATATCAGGAAGTATTGCATCATCATCATTTCAATATATAGCGGAGCTATACTATTGGACAGGTAGTGTTAACGATAGTGGTTCACTACCACAGTTTACTCTTGCAAAATATCCAAACACTTCGTTAAGTGGGATTTTTGACTTTAGTAAAATTATAAACTCTACATTAGAAGAACCAATAGCACAAAACTCTTCAAACGTAATCTACTATAAAGGAGATTTTTATCATCAATACATTTCAGCATCTGCTTTTGTAACATCATCTCATGTAGAGACTGGTACATATAAAGCAATAGATGGATATGCATTATATCAAGAACCGATAACACAATCTATATCTGATAAATCACCTTATTGGCCTATGATGACTGATGGACCTGCTACTCAATCTGCTTACGATACTAATAAAGGTCAAATGGGAGTTTTTGTTGGTGATATTGGTGATGATATTGCAACTAGAGTTGTTTATAGTGGTTCTAATGCTACAATTAATGTTGTAACTATTCCTAATTCTACAGCTACAAGTGGACAAATAGGTAACTTCCCAATTGGTATTGGAGAAGCTTCATTTCCTTTAACTGGAGACTTAGAATCGTATACTGTACAAGCTGGTACTAATTCTACACTCTTAGGTTCTCCTATTAAGTTTGAGGTTATTTGTGAAAAGAAATACCCTAACGTAAGATTAAAATGGAAAAACAGATTTGGACAATTTGACTTCCATAACTTTAATTTAGTAAGTAGAGAAGCATTTAGTACAAGAATTAAAACATTCCAAAGACAAATAGGTAGTTGGACACAACCAACTCTTTCATATGAAAACTATGATTCAGCAACACAAAACTATTCAGCAGATTCTACTCAAACACTTTCGGTAAATTCTGATTATATATCTGAAGATTATAATGAGATACTAAAGCAATTATTGGTTAGTGATGAAATTTATTGGATGTATGATGAAGCTGGTGATGATATAAGACCAATAACAATCACAACAAACTCTATTAACTTCAAAACTAATGTAGTTGATAAACTAATACAATATTCGTTTGATTTCCAATATGGACAGGCATACAAATTAATTTTATAATAATATGGGAGTAAGAACAAGCCAAGGTTTTAATTTTAAATTAGTAGCCAATGGGGTTAGTTTAGATTTATTTCAAGATGAAACTATCACTATTTCCGATAACGTTACTGGTTTATTTGATGTGGGTACTTTACCTACTGATTTTTCAAGACAACTTACATTACCAGGCTCTAAGTTAAATAACAAATTCTTTGAGCAGTATTACGATATTTCAGTTGAGAACCCATTTCTATTTTCTACAGCTACTAAGGTAGATGCATATTTTGACTTTGATGGTTTATATTTAGCTAGTGGTTATCTACAATTAAACAAAGTAGAGGTTGTAGCAAACAAATATATTGATTCGTATGAGGTAACTATCTTTGGTTCTCTTGCATCATTTGCTAGAGAAATAAATCGTTCTTTCTTAACCGATATTAGTACATTAGATAAATTTAACCATTCTTCTTCTTATGCTAACGTAAGTTCTAGTTGGGGAGGTGATTTATTTAGTGGTTCTATTGTATATCCTTTAATTGATTATGGAAAAGATATTAAATACCAATCTTCAATTAATGGAGCTGGTTGGGGTATAGATACTTCATCAGGCTCATTGGCTGTACAAGATTTTAAACCTGCTATTAAAGTAATAGATGTATGGGATGGTATATTTGAACAATTTGGATACACCTATCAATCAGATTTTTTAACCTCATCGATTTTCGACACCATGTATATGTCTTTACATAATGGAGGTAGATATCCTGAGTTTAGTGGAGTTAACTTAGAAACGTATGGACAAATTGCAATCAAGCCTATATCGGGCTCAGTTTCCGATTCACAAGAATTGGTTTTGGATGATTGGACACGAATAGGGCCATGGGAAAATAACGAATTTGACCCACAAAACTTTGTAGGGCCAGGTATGTGTTATAATCAAGGAAGTAGAAACTCTCCATTAGAAGGTAGTTTTAAATTAATCTTTAGCGTATCAGGTTCTGGTGGTGTACCACAAATTGAATTTGGCTTATTTGAAACAGGTTCAGTAAACACTGGTTCACAAGCTGATTTAAATAATGGTAATGGTTCTTATTGGAATACTGATATTAAACTTTGGAATAGGTATCTAAGACAAGAGTATTCAGTTACAGGTGGAACTGGTGATGTAGAATATGATTTAGAATGGGATTGGAAAACCTCAGCAAATATACCTTCAGATAGGTCAGTATATCCAATGATTAAATACAGTGATTTTGGAGGTAGTAACTTTACAGTAACTTTAGCACCTGATGGTAATGAATCATCTGAACTTAGAATTAAAAGACAAACTACTGCAGCTGATTTTAGAGTAATGGATATTGCAGACCAAATGCCTGTTGGTGAAAGTGGAATTAAAATGATTGATTTTATACAAGCCGTACAAAAGAAATTTAACTTAGTAATTTATCCATCAAAAATTAAACCAAAGGAATTTATTGTAGAAACATTTAATAATTGGTACAAACAAGGTGAGGTAAAGAACTTTGATAATTTTATTGATTTAAATCGAAAGCTAGAAGTAATACCTGCAAATAACTTAGCAGTAAACAAATTAACATTTGGACATTCTGCTGATAATGATTTACTATCACAAACATTTAAAAAAGAAACTAATAGACCTTACGCTGAATCGTTCTTTATAGATACTCAGAACTTCTTCTCACAAGGAGAGTTTAAAGTAGAACCTACTACTGCCGCATCACCTCTAAGATATATAGCTGGAACTGGGCTAAGTGGTTCTGTTGCAGCAACAACTTATTATGAAATTGATTACCAACGAACTTCAGATTATTATCCTTATAGTGTGTGTAACTCAACAATAAGAACAGGATATATAACAAGAGCAATAACACCAATAGACCAAGAGTTTGAAATAGGTGATGTTTTATATTCAGATGAACAAGGTACACCTGTAACAGGATTTATCTTTATTGGTGAACCAGGTACTGGAAATATATGGTTTATAAACCCATCAACAGCAACAATACAAAATTTAGCAACTAATTGTGCTGATGACCCATCAAGTTAATAATTATGGCAGGAAATAGAATATTTATACCAACGTTTATAGCAGATGGAGATTTTAATCCATCTAATGTACTACCACGTTTCTTTTTTTACAATGGTAAAAAAGATGTATCACCTTATAAAATAACATATGCGAATGATGCATCGTTAACTTCATTGAGTACAATAGATGTACCTATCTTTCCATATTTTGACCATTACAATACAGGTTCAAATAGTGGAAGTGGTGAACCAACAACTGATTCAGATTCTTTATTGTTTTTTAATGAGACACCAGCGTATGGTACAACTCCAATAAATACATTGTTTTCATCATATTGGCAAACGTATATTGAGTTATTGTATAACCCAAGAACAAGGTTAATTAATTGTGCTGGAAATATTCCTTTAGCTGATTATTTTAAATTAGAATTAAATGATGTAATATCTTTTAGAAGTAATTATTATCATCTAAGAGCTATTAATGATTATAATTTAGTAACTGGTGAATGTAAATTACAATTGTTAGGACCTATTATACAAGATACGTTGAATGAATACTTTGCTAATAAGGTATAGAATAAATTTAAATTGTTAAAATGATAACTAAGATAATTGATTTAGTAAAAGAAAATAAATTTTACGGAGTATCTAAAAGAGTAGATATTGCAAAGGGTAAATATAAAATACCTTATAAGTGGAAAGCTGCTTGGAATTTATTAAGAAGATTATAATATGGCTGAAAATCAAGAAACATATAAAACAACCATTGAAGTAGAAACAGCAGATGCAGCTAAGAATGTTGATTTGTTAAACAAAACTGTGTCTACATCTTTGGGTGAGTTTGATAACCTTAACGAAGCTATTGGTAAAACACAAGATACGTTAGGAAAGCTAGACCCTAAGTCAGCTGAGTTTAAAGAACTATCCAAAGAATTACAAGGTTTAAAAGATGATTTAGTAGATACTGAAATACAATCAGTTAGATTTACTGAAGCATTAGGAGCTCAACCAGGTGTGATAGGTTTCGTAGGTCAATCATTAGAGGGGCTTAGAGGAACGTTTAAAGTCTTTATGGCAAATCCTATCATTGCTGTATTAGCAGGGATTGCAGGTGCGTTTCTTGCTTTAAGAGAATCATTAACTAGAACCGAAGAAGGTACTGCAAAATTAGATAAAATTACTGATGGGTTTACAAAAGTTCTAAACGGATTGTTTGCTATCATCGAACCAATTGCAATGCAACTTGCAGATTTAGTTGTTGGATTATTTGAGAACGAAAAGGTAATGAATGGTTTATCTAAAACTGTTGGTGTTCTTACAGGTGTATTTACTACTTTATTTGGTACACTTAAAACAACTGCCTCATTTATTATAGATACCTTAGTAACTAACTTTAATACTCTTATAGGAGTTGCTAAAGGAGCTGGTGATGTTATCGCTGGTGTATTCACATTTGATTGGGATAGAATTAAAGAAGGAGCAAATGCAGCCTTTGATGCTGTAACTGAAGGAGTTAAAGGTTCAATAGATAATGTAAAAGAATTAGGTAAAGGAATTGTAGGTGCAGCTGTAGATGGATTTAAGGCTGGTGAGGACTCGTTTAAAAAAGGATTTAAAAGATTAACTGAATCAGAAAAAGAAGAAGCAGATAAGGCAGCTGAAGAACGTAAGGCTGCAAGAGAAGAAGCGGCTAAGGTTGAAACCGAAGCATATCTTGCTTTATTGGATGATAGAAATAGAGAGTTAACTGAAAGAGAAACTAAATATCAAGAAGATTTAAAGAAATTAAAAGCAGCTGGTATTAAAGATTTCACTAACTTAGAAGAAGTGTATCGTAATGATGTTGCTGATATTAATAAAAGATTTGATGATGAGGCATTAGCTAAGCAAGAAGAAGAAAATAATAAATTAAAAGAACAAAGACAAAAATTCAGAGATGAACGATTGTTTGAAACTGAAAATGATTTTGCTTTATTAGACCAACAATATGCTAGAGAAATAGCAATGATTAATGATAAGGAAAAATTAGGTATCCTTACATCTTCTGATGCATCTGCTGAAAGAAAAAGATTGCAAGAAGAAAGATACGCAGAACAAATTGGTATTATTGATGAACAAACTCAAATTCTATTAGCTAATGAAGAGCTAACTGAAGCAGAGAAAACTCGTATAATGTTAGAAGGACAGGCTGCGAGAGATGAGATTAATATGTTAAGAAAGGAAGATGAAATGCTTTCCTTAGAATTAGAATATGAATTTGATGTTACCGATTTTGAAAAGAAAAGAGAAATAATAAACGCTCAAGAAGCACTTCTATTAGAAGATGCATCTTTAACCGAAGAACAAAGAACTGCGATTAAGAGAGCAGCAGCAATGGAAAGACAATCTATTGATGATGCTGAGTTTGAACATAAGGTAGCAGTACAAAACGCTCAATTAGATTTAATAGGTCAGTTTGGAGCATTCTTAGGACAGATTGCAGGAGAAAATAAGAAATTACAAATAGCAGCAGTTATCGCAGAACAAGTTGCTTCTATTGGTAGAATCATTTCTAATACGGCTGTAGCTAACGCTAAAGCAGTTGCGGCTACACCTTTAACCTTTGGACAACCCTTTGTTACTATTAACACTATATCAGCGGCATTAGGTATTGCATCTTCAGTTGCAGCTGGTGTTAAGGCAGTAAGAGATATTAATAATTCTGATAAACAAACTTCTGCACCAAGTAGTGGAGGAGCAAGACCAGCAAGACCTGCTTCACCTGGTTCTGCGGCAGCATCTATACCTCAAACTGTAGCAACAGGTGGAGAACAAAATACAGGCTCACAAATTGCAGGAGCAATAGCAGGAGCACAACAAAATGATTCCGAAACTCCAATAAAAGCTTATGTGGTATCACAAGACGTATCATCACAACAAGCATTAGATAGACGAACAAATGCAGCGGCTACCTTTGGATAAAATAAAATAAAATTGTTAAAATATTATGAAACTATTTGAATTAATTGTAGATGACATAGAAGATGAAATCTTTGCGATTTCGTTAGTAGAGACACCAGCCATCGAATCTAACTTTGTATTCTTTAATAAAGAGGAACTTATGTTCGCTAAAGTAGAGGATGAAAAGAGAATGGTAATGGGACCTGTTCTGATACCAGACAAAAAGATTCTAAGAGTAGATGCACAAGGACAGCCATACGAAGTATTCTTTACTAAAGATACTGTAGCTGATTTAGCAAGAGCATATTTAAAAAACAAATATACAGATTCTGCAACCTTAGAACACGAAGAAGATATTGATGGAGTTCATTTAGTTGAGAGCTGGATTAAAACATCTAAATCAGATAAGTCTAATGATTATGGATTAAATGTACCTATTGGAACTTGGATGGGACAATTCTACATTGAGAACGATGAGATTTGGGAAGAGTATGTAAAAGAAGGTAAAGTAAAAGGCTTTAGCATAGAAGGACTATTTACTCATTTAGATAGAAGCTATGAAAAAAGATTAGCAGCTGGAAAATACACAGTGGAATGGGAAGATTTAATAGATAAAGAAGTTAGTGTATTTTCAGAAGAAGAAGCAAGTAGTTTCTTATCTAAGATTAAGGATGTTATCTTAAAAGGTAAAAAAACAGAATTAGAATCATATTCTGATTATGGTAGTGGTATAAAGAACAATGCTAAGAAAGGTATTGAACTTAATGAAGCTAATGGTAATAAATGTGCTACACAAACAGGTAAAGTAAGAGCGCAACAATTAGCTAAAGGAGAAGCAATCTCAGTAGAAACTATTAAGAGAATGCATTCGTACCTAAGTAGAGCAGAAGGAGAATATGATAAGAGTGATGATTCATCAGCTTGTGCTAATATTTCTTACCTACTATGGGGAGGTAAAGCTGCACTAAGTTGGAGTAGAAACAAACTAAGAGAGTTGGGTGAGTTACAAGAAAACGCAGAACCAACAGTATCTCAAACCTATCCTGGTGAAGTTGCATCAGGTTCTATTGCACCTGAATTGTTAGAAGAAGCTGAGATAAATGTTTATGGATACGATACATCTTATTTTTATATATGTCCTGGCGCTATTGGAACATTTAAGCATTTAACTGAAGAGATGGATATTCAAGATGATGACTTAAAAGATATGATTAGAGCAGCAGCAGTTATAGCTGATACTGTATTTATGATAGAAGAAAGAGTTGTTAGAGAAGGTAAAGCAGATGAAAGAGATTTAAGAAGAGCTAGAATCTTAGTAGAAATGTTTAAAGATGTTTTTGAAACTGTAGATGAAAGAACTGGTATGAAGCATGATGTTTCATATATGGATGGACACGTTGAAGTAATTAAAAATTTACTATGATACTTGGTTGGAATAAAAAAGTAGATAGAAGATTAGAGAAGTTTGCAGCACCAGCTGTAATGTTAACTCGCTCTCAAATGAGCTCTTTAATTAAAACTACTCCTGAGGTTTATATGAGAATATGGACTACAAAATTAAGTGGAGCAGGAATGAGAAGAATGATGAGAACGGGCCCATTCCCTGGCGGACCTAAAGGACCTGTGTATGATTATGAAGCTAGAGGGTATTGGGTTATGATGACTAACGAAGGTTGGAGAACAATAGTTCTTAAAAATGTTGAGAAAGTTAAGTTAGGTAATCAAATATATAAAGTTAAGTAATGAAAGAGTGTAACTGTAAAAACTGTAGCTGTAATGCCAATTCCAAATCCTAAAGGTGGTGAATCACAAAACGAATTCGTAGGTAGATGTATATCTCAAATATCTAACGAATATCCACAAGAACAAGCATATGCAATATGCATTAACGAATATGAATCTAATATGAGTATGACAACACAAAAGAAAGTAAATAAAAGAATGGCTAGAATCTCTAATCTTAGAGGTATCAATATTTCAGCACAAGGTGAGGTTGATTTAAAAGAACCATGTTGGGATGGATACGAACAATACGGAACTAAAATTGTTGATGGAAGAGAAGTACCTAACTGCATACCTCAAAAATAATGGAAACAAAAGATTCACTAGCTAACTTAACTTCGTTTGGAGCTTTATCAATGGCATGGGCAAATATAGAAACAGCTCTTACTATTGTAGTATTGTTAACTGCTATTGCTGTAAACATACAAAGATTAAGAAATCGCAATAAAAAAGAGGATAAGTAAAGTCAAAAACTCATCCCCTCTTTTCATTAAAAAACATAACAATTGAGTAGCTTTTTAGGCAGCTACTAGTTCCTTTTACTATATCATTTGTTGTTTCTTCTCACTCAAATAGTTGAGTTTGTTTTCTAACTCAATTCGTTCATCTATCATATCAGTTTCTATTTGATTCCAACTTAAATTGGATGATTGATGTGAATTCATATATTCATACTCTGAATACCAATCTGATAGTTGTTGTTGAACTTTTTTGATTTTTTGTTGAATTCTTTCTAAATGTGTCATATCTTTTATGGTTTATTAATTATTACTTTACTAATATACGAAATTAAATTGAGACTTCCAAATATTTCTTAGAGAATTTTGAAACTAAATTTGTGAATACATCTAAGGCCATCGAAAGGTCATAGGATTTATCTAATAGGAGATGTTCACCATCAATAATCATTTTGATTCGTAGAGATTTGCCTGTTTTAGATGATACATCCATAAACAACTGTGTATCATTACTTTTGGTGTAGACCTCAATAATTTTGTTTCTGTTTTTGAATCGGTTAGTGGAAGATAGAATAGTTACTTCAACACCATTAATTACTTTTGAATCTGTCATTTGTTTTAAGTTTTAAGGTTTAACATTTATTTTACTAATATAAGAAATTATTTTGAATTATGCAAGTCTTTTTGTATTTCTTTTACAAAATCGTAATTACCAACTTTGATATTGGTTAAGATAGTGTTGTAAAGCGAAACCTGAGTTTGTAATCGTAACTTTTCCATCTTAGCCCATTGAGCTCGAGGGTTTTCATCTAATTGCTTTTTAGCTTTACGCAACTCTTCTAAATAAAAGTTGTACGAATCGGTTAGGTGATTGGTAATGTTTGTTTTGAAATTTGTCATTTTATTTTATTTTAGTTTACTAATTATTACTCTACTAATATAAGAAAAATATTTGTAACTACCAAACTTTTTGGTACTTATTTTCAATTTATTTTAATTTATTATCAATATAGATTATTACTTCGTTGTATTTTTGAATAAAAGACTCATTCCACAAGTCCCATTTAATATCAGTGCCACATACTGCTTCAACTTTAAAGTTTGAGAATATCTTTAGATACGAATCTCTAAATTTTCTAAACTTTTCTTTTAATTCTGGCGATGATAAATGAAACTCTCCTGCAATATAACGTACATTATCTCTAATCCACCATCTATTTTCAAAATTAAACACATCGTATTCACCACCCTCACAATCAGTTTTAAGAAAATCTATTTGATTGATGTTATATTCCTTAACTAATGTTTCAAATCTAATACCTTCTACCAACTTAGGTGTAGTGAATGTTGGTACATCATTATTATTATCAGCTTCACCATACACTTGTTGCATAAAAACATTTTCATCTTTGCTGTGAATTGCTTTATTAATAGTAATACAGTTTTGATAATAGTCTGTATTTTTTAATAGGGTTGGTAGCTGTTCTTTAGAAGCTTCAACACAATAAACTAATTTTGGTCTCTGAGGTAGTATGTTATATGTAAAAGGACCTATACTTGCTCCCAAATCCATTACAACATCGTTCTTTTGTACTTTAAAATACTTTTGGTATATGTTTACATCTTCAGAAAAGAACTCCTTAGAAAGCAACTTTCTCATTTGGTTATTTTCATTGGCCATATGCGGACCCCAATTAAATTTATTCATTATTTACTATTAAGTTTTTTTTCAATTGTTTGAAGAAGTTCATATGAGCCATCAGCTACATAAGCTTCTAATCCCATAGATACGCCTACGATTTCCATAAGTGTTGGGGTATAATCTTTTTTAAGTTTGAAATACTCCACTGCTGTTTTGAGTGAAGATTGTCTGTGAATTTGTTTTTCTCTACTATCCATATTATTTAACTAATTATTACTCTACTAATATAAGAAAAAAAGTTGGAACTACCAAATGTAATCCCAACTTTTTTCAATTTATTTGTTAAGGTATGTTAGAACATCATCCCAACTACTGTTAAGTTCAATATCAGAATCTAAATCATCATCATTGAGGTAGTTTAACCAAACTTCGTAAGTTAGTTCATCGGCTTGATTATTTGGAATGATACTGATGTTACCTTTGGTATATACATCGTATTTCCACATATTGAAACCACCACCACCAATTTCTGTGGTAAGGTTAAATTGGTTAGTGTTAAGGAAGTTTTGAACTTCAGACGGAAGGGTTGTAATTTGATTTTTCATTGTTTTATGGTTTTAAAGTTTAACATTTTGGGGAACACCCCCACTTAATTACAGTACTAATATAGGAAATTATTTTGAAACATGCAAGTCTTTTCCTACTTTTTTTTAATTATTTTGTAACTTCTACCATATAATTTTCAAACTCTTTATCACTTTTAAGTGATTTAAGGATAGAGATACGATTGTTGATGTAATCAACTGAGGATTGTTGACCTCCTCCTTTTTTAACTAACTCAATCATATTTTGAGCTTTAGTTACAAGTTCGTTAATTTTGTTTTGGTTTTCTTTGTTAATTGAATTTTTCATTGTTTTAATTTTAAAGGTTTAACTAATTTTACAGGTCTAATATACGAAATTATTTTGAGACTTCCAAATTATTTAGAAGTTTTTTTGAAATTATTTCCAATCGTAACAATTGGATAAATGTTGATAAGACTCTTTACTAAGGGTAATTGTTCCATATACCTCTAACAACATTGAAGCAAGTTCTAAAAATTGATTAAGTTGTTTTTTAATCATTTTAGAAGATGAATAAGGAATTGTAAAAGACTTTGATTGTGTAGATAATTCCATAATACCAATTTCACAATCTGAAACTTTATACAACGAATACCCATCAGTTTTAATTTGAAATAAATCATTAACACGATTTAGAGCTTCTTCAGATACATTGTTCGTTGTAATGATACGAGCATGGTATCGTTCTCCATACTGATTTTTGTTTGAAACTTTAATTTTTGTTTCCATAATTTTAATTTTTAAGGTTTAACGATTAATACAGGTCTAATATAGGAAATAAAAATGAGAAATCCAAATATATGAAGAACTTTTTTTTATTCAAACATTTCTCTAACATCTGCATATAAACCTTCATATGCTCCTTCTTCATAGCGTAGTAATGATTTAAACCAAGAATTTGGTGGCTCTTTAAAACAGAAAGCCCATATACCACAATCTAATCTTTTTTCATCATCAGCTTTGTATTCAGAAACAAAAACCTCATCTCCCATAATTCTTGTAAATGTTTTACCTATTCTGATTTTACAAAAAGGTTCCCATTTATCGTATCTACTTATTTCAGTTGCCCAACTTAAATCAACTAACATTTTATGTTTGAATCCTAAAGAGATACCATGCGAAAGAATATATTTTAATTGTTCTTCATCTTTTAATTCGCCTGTAAGTGTAATATCCAAATCTTTAGGATTGCCTTTATATGAACCAAAATGTTTTTCACAAAAGCTACCTACTAAATTTACTTGATAATCTTCTAATCCTTTAATGGTTTTAAATTCAAGCCACCAATTAGCAAAGGCTTCTAAAGTCGGTCTACGATATGGCGTTGTAGTACTTACATCTCCCCATGTAGCTCTAAAGTATTTTGGTTTCATTAATGCCATATTTCTTTATAAACTTGAAAAGGGAAGGATTTCTCCTTCCCTTCTCGGTGTAATTAATTAGTCAAACATTAGGAAGGAAGGGGTGTAGGAAATAATCTTGGCAGATAATATAGGAAATCATAAAATTAAAAAAATATATGAAGTCAACCCCTCCCACCTTTTGTATATTAATAAATATAAGCTTTACTAATTTTAAAAAACTTTTACAGAAATTACAAAATCTTATACTTATATATGTAAACCAAATTAGTAAAACTATTAAAACATAAATCATAAAACAAAACCGAAATCTCTGAGAGCGGTATATCTCTCTAAAACATTCATCCGTAGTGTTCTAACTGATATAGTAAATCAGTTGCCTGGCCCAAACGAAGCAGTTGGGAAGGGTTCGTGAGTGGGAGAAACATCTTTGGCCTATAAGAGGTAAGTTAGTGTTTGTAACGGAGACAGTAAGAGGCGTGAAGCAGTATATCATAGGAGGTAGGAACTAACAGGTATATGAACTCTGAATCACTTTACTGGAGGAAAACTGCTTAATAAGCTTGTATATATCAATTATTTTTTGTATATTAGAAAGTATATTAGTTAAACTTAAAAATTAAAAATTATGAAATCATATAAAGACTTTGAAAAAGAATTTGAAACAAGTAACTTTAAAGATGACCCTTATCTAAAATCAGCTTGGATTCAAAATGCATTAAGAACTCAGTTAGAAAAACAATGGATGAAGCAAGAAATAGATGTAGCTAAAGAAGAAATTATTG